>Ga0189288_10128_pt1 | contig 74145 bp, 71 predicted proteins | sample UW105minimetaG_FD_130316 | JGI IMG/M metagenome (GOLD analysis project Ga0189288, IMG submission 130316) | Marine microbial communities from the Costa Rica Dome - UW105 mini metaG | ecosystem: Environmental > Aquatic > Marine > Oceanic > Photic zone | place: Costa Rica: the Eastern Pacific...
ACAAGCACCTCAACCTGCCGTAACTTCGTGACAATTTCCTCGGGCTTGTGTCGCTTATTTCCCATCGTGAATCCTCCGTTTTCTAAACATAGCGGCGGACCACTTCAGTGGGGGAGGATCAGAGAGCTGATGGGGTTGGCGCAGAATGAGGCACAGCCGAATTTGGTGCGCGCGACGGCTTTGTGGCTATTGGGGCCGGGAGCGACCTCTTTGGATCTGGAGGAGCTGGGCGCGTTTTTGAAAAATGATGATCCACAAATCCGGGTGGGGGCGTTGAATGCCTTGCGCGCGAGGGCAGTCGTGGCCACGGCGCCGTATTTGCTGCAGGGGCTGAATGACGACGTGCGCGCGGTGCGTTTGGCAGCCGCGCGGGCGATCATGAGCCAGCGGCCGGATCGCTTGCCGGACAATCTGCGGGCGGCTTTGGGGCAAGCGTACCGCGAGTTTGGCTCTGTGATGCAAAACCAGATGGATTTTGCCGAGGCGCATTTGCAGGTTGCGGGATATTCGATGGTGTCGGGCAATATACCCTCTGCGATTGCGGCTCTGTCAGAGGCGGTGCAGCTCAATCCGCAGAACCCGCAGGCCTGGAGCAGCCTGATCCACATGACGGCGCAGGTTGAGGGGCGGCAGGCGGCGCAAAAGCGTATGCGGCAGGCGTTGGCCTACAATCCTGATGATCCGGAATTGCAGCAGTTGGCGGAGCAATTCTGACCCCGCCTGCGGCATCTGCGCCCAAACGGCCAAAAACTTGAAATTTTTCTAAGGAATTTTGGGTATGCGCCGGTTGTTTTAGGGAGGGCGGATGCTTATCAGTCTGAGGCAACGAATGGGAGGGCGCCGATGAACGACGGCAGTATTCTGGCAATAATTGCCATTTTACCTTTCCTTGGCGCATTGGTGCCGGGGGTTATGATCCGAGCGGGGCGCAACGCCTGTGCCTCTTTTACCGCCGTTCCGACAGTCTTAGCGTTGTTATTATTGGCCACTCAAGCCCCAGCAGTGATGCGGGGAGAAGTGGTCAGCACCACCATCCAGTGGCTGCCCCAGTTGGGGCTTTCGGCGAGCTTTTTCCTTGACGGTCTGGGATTGCTTTTTGCGGGAATGATCCTTGGCGTGGGGCTGCTGATCATCCTTTATGCGCGGTTTTACCTCTCGGCCAAAGACCCGATGGGGCAATTCTATACGTATCTGTTGCTGTTTCAGGGCGCGATGCTGGGCATAGTTCTGTCCGACAACATCCTGCTTTTGTTGATTTTCTGGGAGCTGACCAGTCTGTCGTCCTTCCTGTTGATTGGCTATTGGAAACATCTGCCTGAGGGACGTCAGGGTGCGCGTATGGCGCTGACTGTGACCGGGGCAGGTGGCTTGGCGATGATTGGTGGTATGCTGATCCTCGGCAACATCGTGGGCAGCTACAACCTGACTGACATTTTGGCACAGGGCGATGTGATCAAGGCGAGCGAATGGTATATGCCCGCGCTGATCCTGATCCTGATTGGGGCGTTTACGAAGTCCGCGCAGTTCCCGTTCCACTTCTGGCTGCCACATGCGATGGCTGCGCCCACTCCGGTGTCAGCCTATTTGCACTCCGCCACCATGGTAAAAGCGGGGGTGTTTTTGATGGCGCGGATGTGGCCGGTTCTGGCTGGTACGGACCCCTGGTTCTACATCGTGGCGACAACTGGCCTGATCACGATGGTTTTGGGCGCGGTAATTGCGCTGTTTAAAGATGATCTGAAAGGCTTGTTGGCGTTTTCTACGGTGAGCCACCTCGGCCTGCTGACCATGCTATTGGGGTTTGGCACAAAGGCGGCAGTTATTGCGGCAGTGTTCCATATCATCAACCACCTGACCTTTAAGGCGGCGTTATTTATGACCGCAGGGATTGTCGATCACGAGGCGCATACCCGAGACATTAAGCGGCTGGGCGGCTTGGCGAAGCTGATGCCGGTCACGGCGATCATTGGCACCATCACGGCGCTGTCGATGGCGGGCACCATTCCGCTCAATGGGTTCATTTCCAAAGAGATGATGCTCGAAGAGGCGGTCCACACGGTGTGGTACAACAACCCTTGGATTGTGCCGGCTCTGGCGACCCTCGGCAGCTGTTTTTCTGTGGCTTATTCCTTCCGGTTTATTGTCCACGTGTTTGGGGGACCGGTGCGCGATGACTATCCGTCCACGCCACATGATCCGCCCTTTGGGCTTTATGCCGCGCCTGCGTTGCTGACTGTGCTTGTGGTCGCCATTGGCGCGATGCCGTTTTTGGCAGAGCCACTGGTGAAAGTGGCGGCTGATGCGGTGACTGGAGAAGCGACCAAGCCATATTTGAAACTGTGGCACGGGGTGACACTGGCGCTGTGGATGTCTGTGATTGCTTTTGTGGTCGGCGGCGTTCTGCTCGCGTTGCATGGCAAGCTGGATGCGATCTGGCTGCGCGCGCGGCGCCCAGAAGCCAAGGCAATCTTTGATGCGATTATGGAAAGCTGCGTCGCGTCGGCCCGAGCCTTTGCCCGTGGCACTCATAATGGTGTCATGAGCCGCTATCTGGCGTTACTGGTGGTGGCTGCTGTTGGGGTGGGCGTTCATGCCTATTCCACCGGTGGGGTAAGCGCAGCAACGCGGGAGATTCTGCCGGTTCCGCCATTGGTTTGGGTTGGCTGGTTGTCGTTGATCGTTGCGACCTTGTTGGTTGTCACGCAGCATCACCGACGCTTCCGCTCTTTGGTGTTTATCTCGATCATCGGTTTGATGATTTCGGGCGGGTTTGTGTACCTGTCCGCGCCCGACCTCGCGCTGACGCAGATTTCGGTTGAGACCGTGACGATCATGCTGCTGCTTCTGGCGCTCTACTTCCTGCCAAAGGAAACGCCAGCGGAAAGCAGCAATGGCAAGCGCTTGCGCGATGCGGTTGTGGCTATTGCCGGAGGCGGCGCCGTCGCGGCTTTGGCGATGGCTTTCTTGACCCGGGATGTGGACAGCATTTCCGCCTATCACCTCGCCAACTCCTACAAAGGAGGTGGTGGCACCAATGTGGTGAATGTGATCCTCGTGGATTTCCGAGGCTATGATACCTACGGTGAGATCATCGTTCTGGGCATTGCAGGCCTAACGATCTTTGCGCTGATGGACGCGCTGTTGCGGGGACCCGCCGCGAAGCGTTTGCGGGATCGGGCGTTCTCGCCAGATCGCTCGCGTGACCGTCACCCGCTGATGATGGTTGTGGCGACCCGCGCCATGCTGCCGATCGCGGTGATGGTGGGGCTATATATCTTCCTGCGTGGGCACAACCAGCCCGGTGGCGGCTTTGTCGCTGGTTTGGTGATCTCCATTGCTTTGCTGATGCAGTACATGGCGTCAGGCTTTGCCTGGGCGCAGTTGCGACAGCGCATGGAATACCACTCCATGATTGGTTGGGGTGTGATCATTGCCGGTTTGACCGGCGTGGGCGCGTGGCTGGCGGGCAAGCCGTTTTTGACCAGCGCCTTCGGTTATCTGCATTTCCCACCCATTGAAGAATTTGAGTGGGCCACGGCAATGGCGTTTGACTTGGGCGTCTTCCTCGCGGTTTTGGGCGCGGTGATGCTGATGCTTTATAGCCTGTCGCGGATCGCGCGATTTGCCGGGGAAACCATCAACGTGACCCCTATGGATCACGATCCGTCTCAAGCACCGGAAGATAGCGCAGACGCGCAAGACATGAAGGAGGGTCAATGACATGGAGATGATTGTTGCCAGTGCCATTGGCGTGCTGACGGCCGGGGGGATCTACTTGATCCTGCGCCTGCGGGCCTTTCCGGTGATCCTTGGAATGGCCTTGCTGTCTTATGCGGTGAACGTGTTCCTGTTTGCCACGGGGCGTCTGGCGGTAAACGCACCACCTGTGCTGAACAAATATGCCGATGTCAGCTATTCTGATCCATTGCCGCAGGCCTTGGTGCTGACCGCGATTGTGATCAGCTTTGGCATGACGGCTGTCTTGGTGATGATCGCGCTTGGTGCCTACCTTGAGGCGGACAGCGATGAGATCGATCTGACCGAGGCGGATGACGACACGGACACCAAGGAAGGGCAGGGCGCATGAACCACTGGATAATTGCTCCTGTTGTGTTGCCAGCGCTGCTGGCGCCGGTGATCGCCTATGTGATGCGGCACGACATCAAGCTGGCGCGGTATGCGTCAGTGGCGGGTGCTGTGGCATTGGCTGCGATCTCGCTGGGTCTTCTGGCGATCGTCGCAGATGGAGAGACCCACGTTTACTATCTCGGCGATTGGCCTGCACCCTTTGGCATTGTGCTGGTGCTGGATCGGCTGTCGGCAATGATGGTGTTATTGACGTCAGTTTTGGCGCTGATTGTGTTGTGGCATGCGATTTCGACGGAATGGGACAATCGTGGGCGGCACTTCCATGCGCTGTTCCAGTTCCAGCTGATGGGCGTCTGTGGTGCTTTCCTGACCGGTGACGCGTTCAACCTGTTTGTGTTCTTCGAAGTGCTGTTGATCGCCTCCTATGGCCTGATGATCCACGGCGGCGGTAAGGTGCGCTTGAAGGCTGGCTTGCAGTATGTAGTGATGAACCTCGCCGGCTCCACACTGTTCCTGTTTGCGCTTGGCGCGCTTTATGCCTCAACCGGCACGTTGAACCTAGCGGACCTGGCCGTGAAAGTGCGTGAGCTTCCTGTCGAAGAGGCGGCCATTTTGCGGGTGTCGGCGGTGTTGTTGCTGATGGTGTTTGCTATCAAGGCGGCCTTGTTCCCGGTGCAGTTCTGGCTGCCCGCGACCTATGCCAATGCACCTGCACCTGTTGCGGCCTTGTTTGCGATCATGACCAAAGTGGGCGCCTACGCGATCATCCGCTTTTACACGCTGGTGTTTGGGCCGGATGTGGCTGCAGTCGATGGGTTGATCGGTAACTGGGTGATGCCAGCGGCGGTCATCACTTTGGCTGTAGGCGCAATCGGCGTATTGGGCGCACGGCGTCTGATGCCAATGCTGTCTTTTGCGGTGGTCGGCTCCATGGGCACGCTGTTGTTGGCTGTCGCCGCGTTTACGCCGGAGGCGATTGGCGCGGGGCTGTATTACCTGTTGCATTCGACCTTTGCGGCGGCGGCGCTGTTCCTGCTGGCGGATCTGGTGGTGGCACGGCGGGGCAGCGATGCTTTGTCAGCGAAACCGCCAATTTACCAGAACGGCCTGTTTGCGGCGTTTTTCTTTGTTGGCGCAATTGGCGTGACGGGGATGCCGCCATTGAGTGGGTTCCTTGGCAAGCTGCTGGTGCTTGATGGTGTGCGGGACATGCCGTGGATGGCCACCGCCTGGGCGGCGATCCTGATTGGTTCGTTGGTGACCATCGTGGGCTTTGCGCGCGCGGGCAGCATGGTGTTCTGGAAAGCCACAGCCTTGGCCGATCCTGAGGCGGAAGCGCCGGCCGACGCGGCACCTGTGGGTTTGAACGCATTGACCGGCGTGAGTTTGTCTTTGGCGGCGTTGGTGTTGTTGGCGGCATTCGCCGGGCCAGTGATGGGCTATCTGGAGCAGACATCGGCGCAGTTGTTTGATGTGTCGGCCTATGTTGATGCGGTGCTGGGACAGAATGGGGAGGATCTGAAATGAGGAAACTTCTACCACACCCGATTTTGAGCCTGACGCTCTTGGTGATTTGGCTGATGCTGGTCAACAAAGTGACGGTGGGCAACCTGCTTCTGGGGGCGATCTTTGGGGTGATTGTGCCTGTTTTGACCGCGCCCTATTGGCCGGGCCGTCCGCGCATCAAGAACTACTTCAAAGTTGTTGAATACGTGCTGGTGGTTCTTTGGGATATTGTGGTGGCCAATTTTCAGGTGGCCGCAATCATCCTGTTCAAACGTGATCGAGACATCGACTCCAAGTGGATTACTGTGCCGTTGGAGGTCACGTCACCTGAGGCGATCACCATTCTGGCAGGGACCATCACTATGACGCCAGGCACAGTGTCTGCCATGCTATCTGCAGACGGCAGCGCCGTCTTGGTGCATTGCCTGAACTGCGATGACCCAGATGCAGTGCGCGACGAGATCAAAAACCGCTATGAGCGCCGGTTGAAGGAGATTTTCGCATGATTGCAATGGCTCTGAGTTTTGGTTTTGCCTGTTTTGGGCTTGGTGTGTTGTTGTGCGTCTACAGGATTGCCAAAGGTCCTACGGCTGCGGATCGTATCTTGGCGCTGGATACAATTGTGATCAACGTGATTGCGCTCTTGATCCTCTTTGGCATGCACAAGGGGACGGCGATCTACTACGAAGCCTCCATGCTGGTGGCTATGGTTGGTTTTGTGTCCACGGTTGCCTACTGCCGCTTTGTGCTGCGCGGCGACATAATCGAGTAAGGGAGAGACAGATGTTTGTAGAAATTCTTGTGTCCTTCTTCATCGTGTTGGCTGGCGTGTTTGGCCTTGTGGGTAGCTTTGGGATGCTCAAGCTTAGAGACACCATGCAACGGCTGCACGCCCCCACCAAGGCGACCACGCTTGGGGTTGGTGGTGTGTTGATCGCCTCGATGCTGTACTTCCTGCTGGTGAAAGGCACTTTGTCGTTTCACGAGTTGCTAATCACCATCTTCCTGTTTTTGACCGCGCCGGTGAGTGCGCATTTTGTCGCCAAGACTTACATTCAGGCGAAGATGAAGCCGGAGGAGTTGCCGGGGTCTGAAGGGGAGTTTGGCTGGGCGATCTATGATGATCCGCCAGCCTACTATGACAACGACTGATCATTGCGAGGTTTTGAAGGTTTTGGAAAACGCGCCCCACGTCGGCGCGTTTTTGCTTTTTTTGCCAGATGCTTGGCATTTGTGGTTAACACGTTCTTGCCGCATGGGGCGGGCCATGTTTCTATGGCGTGAATTGTCATGCGATCACCGCCGTTCTGTTTTGGCCCTGATCTGCAAGCTATTGGGATAAGACACCATGAAGTTTCCGATTTTCACCCCACTTTCAGCTGCCATGCTTTCCGTCAGTTTATTGGCGACCAATGCGGTGGCGCAGGATGCGCCGCCTCCGAAAGTGGCGATTGCCGCCGCCTACACGGATGAATTGGTCGATGAGGTGGTTTTCATCGGTAAAGGTGAAGCGGTCGACAAGGTTGATCTCGTGGCCCGGGTGAGTGGCTTTGTGGAGAAGATTCACGGGCAAGACGGCGATGAAGTGGCGCAGGGTGACCTGTTGTTTGAGATCGAACCAGAGGTCTATCAGGCAGCCGTGGATGCGCGGCAGGCGGACCTAGCACAGGCTGAGGCCAATCTGCGTTTGAGCGAAGTAGAGCTTGTTCGTAAGACCGAGCTGTTTGAGCGCGATGTCGGCACCGAAGCGGACCGTGATGTGGCCGTCGCTAACAATGAGGTCGCCAAAGCGCAGGTTGCAATTGCCAAAGCCGCCATCGCTCAGGCGCAGTTGGATCTAGACTACACCAAAATCCACGCGCCGTTTGATGGGCGCATCGGGCGCTCCAATGTCAGTGTTGGCGAGTTGGTCGGGCCAAGCAGCACTTACCTCATCAACATCGTGCGCACGGCGCCGATCTTTGTGGAATTTTCCTTGACCGAAAAGCAGCTTGTCGAGGTGATGGAGCATCACGAAGCTGAACTGGAGGAGCTTGCGGACGAGGAGAAAGCGCCAAAGGTCTATGCGATCCTGCCAAATGGCGACGAGTTGGATGAAATTGGGCAAGTGGTCTTTGTCGACAACCGGATCAACCCTGCGACTGGTACGATTACTCTGCGGGCGGAATTTGCCAACGAACGCGGCCTGTTGCTGGACGGGGCATTCCTGAACATTCGGATCGCCAGCGCCGCGCCAAGTCAGGTTCTGATGATCCCGCAGGCCGCAGTGCAGCGTGACCAACGGGGCGACTTTGTGCTGGTGGTGGGCCAACAGCAAACCGTGGAACAGCGCTACGTGACGCTGGGCCGTCAGGTGGAAACTGCGGTGGTGGTTGAAGACGGTATGCGCGAAGGCGAAGCGGTGATCGTCGAAGGTCTCCAGCGTGTGCGCCCTGGCGTAACCGTGGATGCGGTGCTGGCCGGTCAGCCGACAGAGGAGCAGTAACCCGTGTTTTCAGCGATTTTCATCCGGCGCCCGAAAACGGCGTTTGTGATTTCTCTGGTGCTCTCCATTATGGGGTTCATCGGGTATAATGCGCTCCCTGTGGAGCAATTTCCGGACATTACGCCCCCTGTGGTGACAGTGTCTGCCAACTACACCGGTGCGAACTCTGAAACGGTAGAAAATACCGTGGCCGCGCCCATTGAGGCGCAGGTGAACGGTGTGGACGACATGATTTATATGTCGTCTGACAGCACCGATACGGGCTCCTACAACCTGTCTGTGACCTTTGAAGTGGGCACCGACCCGGACATCGCCTCGGTGAACGTGCAAAACCGCGTGGCGCAGGCGACGTCGTCGCTGCCAACCGAGGTGACCAACAGCGGAGTGGTGACGCAGAAGTCCTCCACCAACATGCTGATGATTGTCACGTTGGTGTCCCCCAACAGCACCTATGATGAGGTGTTCCTGTCCAACTATGCCTCCATCAACCTGCGCGACGCTCTCGCCCGTGTGAAAGGTGTGGGTAAAGCGGACGTAATGACCAACTTTGAATACTCCATGCGGATGTGGATGGATCCAGACCGTATGGCCGGGTTGGCTCTGACGCCCGCCGATCTGGTGGCGGCCATTCGCGAGCAGAACCTTGAGGTTTCCGCCGGTCAGATTGGGACGCCGCCGATCCCCACAGGGCAGCAGTTCCAGTATACGATTAAATCCAAAGGCCGTTTGACCACGGTGAAGGAGTTTGAAGAGATTGTGCTGCGCACCGGTGAGGCGGGCAGCATTGTGCGGATGAAGGACGTTGCGCGGGTCGAACTTGGCGCAAACTACTACAACGCGTCCGGTCGCGCGGATGGCAACCCTGCGACGGTTCTGGCGATCTATCAGGCGCCAGGCGAAAACGCTTTGGCGGTGGCGGAGGCTGTGAAGGCCGAAGTGGAACGCCTGTCGAGCGCCTTCCCGGATGATGTGGAATACAACATTCCGTATGACAGTACGTTGTTTGTGGAACAGTCGCTGAGCGACGTGGTTTCTACTCTGATCCTGACGTTTATCCTCGTGATCTCGGTGGTGTTTATCTTTCTTGGCAATGTGCGTGCGACGGTCATTCCGGCGGTCGCCATTCCGGTGTCTTTGATTGGTGCCTTTGCCTTCTTGCTGCTGTTCGGCATGTCGCTGAACACGATCTCGCTGTTCGCTTTGGTGCTTGCGATCGGGATCGTGGTGGATGACGCGATTGTTGTGGTGGAAAACGTAGAGCGCATCATTGCGGAAGAGGGGCTCTCGGCGGCGGATGCCACGCGCAAGGCGATGGGTCAGATCACCGGACCGGTGATTGCAACCACGCTGGTGTTGTTGGCGGTGTTTGTGCCGGTGACCTTTATGCCCGGCATCACCGGACGGCTCTACACGCAGTTTGCCGTGACCATCTCAACCGCTGTGGTGATCTCCTCGATCAACGCGTTGACGCTGTCTCCGGCACTTTGTTCTCTGATCCTGAAACCGCGTGATCCGGGTGGTCCTAAGGGGTTGATGGCGACGTTTGAGAAAGGCGTGGACGGCGCGCGTGGCGCGTACGTGGGCGTTGTGCGGCGGTTTGTACGTATCCCGATCCTGGCACTGGTGATCATCGGCGCGATGATGGCGGGCTCTGGCACGTTGATCAAATCGATCCCGGCAGGCTTCATCCCGCTGGAAGACAACGGCACGCTCTTTGTGGATGTTCAGTTGCCGGATGCGGCCTCGCTCGAGCGGACGGAAAAAGTCACCGCGCGTTTGAACGAACAGCTAATGGAAATTCCAGGCGTGGCTGGTTCCGTGCTTGTGAACGGCTTTAGCTTGCTAAACGGGTCTGGCTCCAACGGCGCGATGATCATTCTGAATCTGGAGCCTTGGGATGATCGCCAGACGGATGAGCTGAGCGCGGATGGGATCTTGGCCAAGGTCTATGGTCTTGCCAACCAAGAGATTTCCGCCAGCGTGATCGCCTTTAACCCGCCACCGATTTCCGGCCTTGGCATGAGCGCGGGTGTGGAAATGAAGGTGCAGCAAACCGGTGGCGGCACCGCGCAAGACTTGGCAGCAGCAGTTGGATCGTTGGTCTATGCAGCCAACCAACGGGATGAGATGGCGCAAAGCTATTCGACCTTCCGCGCCAACGTGCCAAAGGTCTATGTCGATCTGGATCGGGAAAAGGCGAAGTCGCTTAATGTGTCGATCTCTGACGTCTTCACCACGCTGCAGGGCTATATGGGTTCGATCTATGTGAACGACTTCAACCTGTTTGGTCGTGTCTATCGTGTGATGATCCAAGCCGATGGTGAGTTCCGTTCGCAGGTTGAGGACATCAACGCACTGTATGTACGCTCTCAAAGCGGTGAGATGGTGCCCATGGGCACGCTTGTGACCGTGCGCAACGAGCTGGGACCAGTAGCGCTGAACCGCTACAACATGTTCCGCTCTGCGACGGTGACTGGGGTGCCAAAAGAGGGGCTGTCAACCGGGGATGCGATCCGCGTGTTGGAGGAAGAAGCCGTGAACGCGCTGCCTCCGGGGTATTCTTTTGAATGGACCGGGACCGCGCAGCAGCAGCAAGCCGCAGGTGGTCTGGTGGTGCTGATCCTGATCATGGCGGTGGTCTTTGGCTACCTGTTCCTTGTGGCGCAGTATGAGAGTTGGACCATGCCGGTGGGTATTCTGCTCTCCGTCACCGTGGCGCTGTTTGGGGCGCTGGCGGCGGTGCTTGTGTCTGGTGGAGACGTGAACCTGTATACCCAGATCGGGATGATCATGCTGATTGGTCTGGCTTCCAAAAACGCCATTCTCATCGTGGAATTTGCGATGGAGCGGCGGGCTGCGGGGCTGAGCATCAAGGAGGCCGCAATTGAGGCCGCCAGCCAGCGTTTCCGCGCAGTGATGATGACGGCGCTGTCCTTCCTGTTGGGCGTGGTGCCGCTGTTGGTCGCCAATGGTGCTGGAGCGGCGAGCCAGAAGGCCATCGGTGTGGCCGTGTTTGGCGGCATGTTGGCGGCGACCGTGATTGGCGTGGTGATTGTGCCGATCCTCTACGTGCTGCTGCAAGGCATGCGGGAGTGGGTCAAGGGCACCAACAAGAAGGCGGAGCCGTCTGAGGCTGCGTAAGGTGTCGAGAATGAAAGAGAAGGGCTGGAGGAAACTCCGGCCCTTTTTGTTTGGCCAAACGCTCGGTAGCCTGCTGATATGATACGGTTTCTCTTGGTTCTTGTTCTCGCATTGCCCGCTCTTTCTGCGTTCGCAGAAGAGCGGCCGCAGGGGCTTCTGTGGAACCGCTCAGGGTTGCCTGCAACGATCCCCTTGCACATCAAGACCAATATTGGCGCGGATCACATTCTCTTACTTCATGATACATCTACCGGAGAAGCGGTTCTGGCGGCCTATATTCGTGGCGGCGCCTTTTTCCGAGTATTGGTTCCGCCGGGGCGATTTGACCTATCGTTTGGCTCAGGGGAAATATGGCGCGGTGAGGCCGACGGGTTCGGCCCTGAGACACAATGGTTTGTGCTGGAGCCTGCGTTGGAGTTTCAGTCTTCAGCGGCGCGCCGGGAAGGGCATCTGGTTGATTTGCGAGATCTTACGCAGGTCGCGATCCGAGAGCTCGCTGATTGCCAAAGATGGGAACTTGATCCGGATAGTTTGCGTCTGCCGAAACTGGAGTATCCGGCGCCACATGATCGACCGCAGCGATCTGAGTCTTGGCAAGCGCCGCAATACACGGTGCGGTCGAAAATTTGTGATTGAGCGCGTTGATTTCAATGGAAAAACAATTCGCATGGACACGTATTGGATGATGCAGTACGCCGGGCATCATGTTTAACGCTAGCGTGTCATACTTGGATAGCCCAAAGTTAGAAGGGCTTCTCGAATTAGACGAGAGAGTGCTTTGGTCAGGTGCCCCGGATTACGGACGTAAGCTTTTTGAGTTGCGGCAAAATGAAAAGATTGTGGCGATTTGTATCGCGGTTGGTGCCGTCGCAATGCTTTTGGCTCTGCCGTTTGTACCACAGGGAGGCGGAAACTTGACACGCGCCGCCTGGGTTTTTCTCACTGTCATCGCCATGCTGGTTTGCCTTTGGGTGGCCAATGCGTTGGATCGGAAGTTGTTGCTCTCCAATTTGGCGTACTTTGTGACGGATCGCATGGCCATTATTGTTCGAGCGCAGAAAGGCCTGTTCCGCTACGGTGATGTATATGTTGTCTCGTGTAGCCATTCCGTCGAATTTCCTTACTCAATCCGCAAAAATCACCCTTACGCGTCGCTTCGTCTGGGAACGCTTTTTGACAAAGATAGGAAACGGAACGCATTGCCTGATCAAAGGTTTGATGAGCGGGCGAGGCTGCGTTCATTGGCTCCGAGTACTTGGACCACTACTCCCGTGGAGTTTGAGAATGTGCGCGAGGCTGACTATTTACATGCGCTCATCCGGTCTGCAGCACAAAGGAGAGAGGCGACTTAGGCGTGCCTCAGGTGAATGCAGGTGCCAAAAAGGCCGGAGAAAATCCCCGGCCCTCTAGCGTTTTGTCTTGTGATTACAGCTGGATGCGGAAGCGGGCGAAACCGTCTGGGCCTTCACCTGCGCTTCGATGGAGACGCCTTCGACGCTGTCACTGTAGTCTGCCGCCTTGGGGCCGGTGTCAAACAGCACTGAGGTGCCGGGCAGCGGTGCGAAGGTCCAGTTGGCGTCGGCGTGGGGGCTGATGGTGCCTTTTTCCACGATGTAGCGCACGATCACGTCGCGGTTGGTGTCCGGGCCTTCAAACACGATGGTGTCGCCCATGGCGCCCGGGAACTTGCCGCCGCCGCCAGCGCGGTAGTTGTTCGTGGCGATGATGAATTCCGCGTTCATATCCAAGGGCTTGCCGTCAAACATCAGGTTGGTGATGCGGTTGGCGTCAGCGTTGATCAGGTTGCCTTTGGGGTCAAACTTGGACGGTTGGGACAGGTCGATTTCATAGGTCACGCCGTCCATCACGTCAAAGTTGTAGGACGGGAATTCGGGGTTCAGAAGGACTTGATCGGCTTTGCCGGTTTCGACTTGGTTGAAGATGCCGGCAGAGCGTTCCAGCCAGTCTTTGACCTCCTGACCGGTTACACGCACGGCGCGGACGGTGTTGGGGTAGAGGTAAAGGTCGGAGACGTTTTTGATCGCCACGTCGCCTTTGTCCACGTCGGTGTAATACTCCGGACCACCACGGCCACCGGCTTTGAACGGGGCAGCGGCGGAGAGGATGGGCAGGCCTTCGTGCTCGGTGCCTTTCATCATCTGTTCGATGTACCAAAGCTGCGCGATGGAGACGATCTGCACGGATGGGTCATCGGCGACCAGCGCGAAGTAGCTGTGCAGCGGGGCGTCGGTCTTGCCCACGGCGCGGCGAACGTAGGCGAGGGTCTCGTCGTGCTCTTTCTGGACGCTGGCCAGAACGTTTGGCTGATCCTCGACTAAAGCGGTGATCGAGCGGTCCTCGTTGCGTTTGGAAATTGGGCGGGCCTCGGTGCTGTGAGACACAATTTTCCATTCGTTTCCAGAGCGTTCCAGCATCAGGTCAATCAGACCCATGTGCGAGCCCCAGAAGCCGCCCATGGCGGCTGGCTTGCCCATGATGGTGCCGTTTGCCACGTCCACGCCCGCCATGCCGTCATAGGCGGAGGATGGGAACACACGGTGGTGGTGGCCGGTGAGGACGGCGTCGATGCCGTCCACGGCAGCAAGAGGTACGGAGGCGTTTTCCATACCGTCAGAGTGATCCGCTGCGCCAATGCCGGAGTGGCTGAGCGCGATGATGATGTCGGCGCCTTCTTCTTTCATCTGTGGCACGAAGGCTTTGGCGGTTTCGACAATGTCGCGCGCCTGCACGTTGCCCTCAAGATGGCGGCGATCCCAGTTCATGACTTGCGGAGGGGTGAAGCCAATCACACCAACCTTAATCATGTGTTTCTCACCCGCACCGTCGGTGAGTTCACGCTCCAAAATGGAGTAGGGTTTGAACAGAGTTTTGTCTTCGCGCGCGGTGCCGCCTTGCTCCAAAGAGATGTTGGAGAGCACGGTTTCAAACTCTGCACCGGCCATGGATTTCATCAGAAAATCAATACCGTAGTTGAATTCGTGGTTGCCGATCGTGGCCGCGTCATAGCCCACCGCATTCATCGCGATGATGATCGGGTGCATGTCGCCTTCTTTCATGCCGCGCTCATAGGCGATGTAGTCGCCCATCGGGTTGCCTTGCAGGAAATCCCCGTTGTCGATCAGCATCGAGTTGGTGGCTTCGTCGCGGATGTTTTTGATCAGCGAGGCGGTGCGAGCTAGGCCTACAGTGTCACGCGGTTTGTCGGCGTAATAGTCATAGGGGAAGACGTGCACGTGCAGGTCTGTGGTCTCCATAATCCGCAGATGTGCTTGATTTTGTGCAGCATTTGCCGAGAAGGGCTGCAGCGCGATGAAGCCTGCGGTGGAGGCCAGGAAGTGGCGGCGGGACAGGGTGAATTGGGCCTTTTGGTGCTCTCTGTTGTAATAGATATTGCCCGCTCGGCTGGGCCAAAGCGGGTTTGTTCTTGGAATAATGTAGTGAGTGTAACAGCGATTTGACCGAGTGGACAAATTTTTACGACGTGGGCAGATGTCTGCGAACTAACCGTCGGCCCTAGAGGCAAAAATCACGTCGGTATTACGTCGGTATCGCGACTGTTTCGCGGAGGTGCGTTTTGCGGCATGTGGGTATTAACGCAACGGGCGTTGCGGTCCCACAAAGAGGCCCCGGATCAGGTCCGGGGCGCGCGGTTTACTTTTTTGGGGGCGGTTAGGAGTTGCCGTTGCCGGTGAACCGCGCGGCGTCCGCAGCGGCGCGGCGGATGGCGTTGGATTTGTGCACGGTCTCCATGTATTCGGCCTCGGGATCGCTGTCATAGACAACGCCGCCGCCAGCCTGAATGTAGAGCTTCTGGTCTTTCACAATCGCTGTGCGGAGCGCGATGCAGATGTCCATGTCGCCGCCGGAACTGAAGTAGCCCACGCCGCCGCCGTAGATGCCGCGTTTCTCGGGTTCCAACTCATCGATGATTTCCATTGCGCGCACTTTCGGCGCGCCGGAAACGGTGCCTGCGGGCATGCCCGCAAAGAAGGCGTCCAGTGCGTCTTTGTCCTCGGCCAGTTCGCCGACAACGTTGGAGACGATGTGCATCACATGGCTGTAACGCTCGATGATGAACTTCTCGGTTGGGCGTACGGTGCCGATTTTGGAAACGCGACCGGTATCATTCCGGCCCAGATCCAAGAGCATAAGGTGCTCGGCGAGTTCTTTCTTGTCCGCGAGCAAATCCTCTTCGAGCGCTTTGTCCTCTTCGGGCGTGGCGCCACGGGGGCGGGTGCCCGCAATAGGCCGGATGGTGACTTCGTCGCCAAAGACCCGCACGAGGATTTCGGGGCTGGCGCCGACAACCTGAAACCCACCGAAGTTGAAGTAGAACATAAACGGCGAGGGGTTGGTACGGCGCAAAGAGCGGTAGAGCGCAAACGGCGGCTGCGGGAAGTCCTGCGTCCAGCGTTGGGCGGGCACGACCTGGAAGATGTCGCCGGCTTTGATGTACTCCTTGGCCTTCTCCACGGCGGCCATGTAGCCTTCCTTGGTGAAGTTGGAGACGGGTGGCGACACTTCGTGCGCCTCACCCAGATCACGGGCGGCCTGTGGCATGGCGCGTTCCAGATCGCGCACCGCGTCCATCACCCGCTCGGCGGCCTGCGCATAGGCGGCGCGGGCGGATTGGCCGTCGCTGACCCAAGCGGGGGAGACCACGGTGACTTCGCCTTTGACACCATCCAGCACCGCCACCACGGAGGGGCGCAGCATGCAGGCGTCGGGCAGACCGAGCGGGTCCGGGTTGATGTTGGGCAGATGCTCCACCAGACGGATCATGTCATAGCCGAGGTAGCCAAACAGACCGGCGGAGGCCTGTGGCAGGTCCTCGGGCAGGTCGATTTTGCTTTCGGCTATCAGGGCGCGTAGGTTGGTGAGCGGGTCGCCGTCTTGCGGTGTGAAGCCATCGGGATCAAACCGCGCGGTGCGGTTGATGCGGCTTTCGGTGCCGTGGGTTTGCCAGATCAGATCGGGCTTCATACCAATGATGGAATAACGTCCACGCACTTCGCCACCGGTCACAGACTCCAGCATGAAGGCGTCCTTATGGGCGCCTGTGAGCTTGAGCATGAGCGACACCGGGGTGTCGAGGTCGGCGGCGAGCCGCGTGTACACTACCTGATTTTCACCAGCCTCATAGGCTTTGGCAAAATCTTCAAACGAGGGAGTCAGGTCCACCTTGGCGGCCTTTCTTTACTGGAAGCTTGCGTGCACCGCGTTCAGTGCCTGCTGGTTGATCTGTGTCGGGTACATGCCTTGCAGCGCCTGCGCGTAGGCAGCGAAAACGTCCTGAGAGATGCCGCTGGAGAGCTGTGCCGTGATGGCGGCCTTGAGCGCGGTGACTTCCGGGTCATCGGTTTCTGGATCCGTGATGGCGTTCAGACGCACAACAATCAGTCCGTCCGGGCTGTCCAGCGTGCGCAGCTCCCCCACTTCCATCTCAAAGATTTCGGTTAGGAACTGTGGCGGGGTGCCCGGCACAAAGGCGGCGCGGTCCATATCGACCTCTTCGTTGGCCGTGAAGCCAAAGGAGGTGAAGCTGGTGCCGTCGTTCAGGCGTGGCTTGAGCGTTTCGATCAGAGCTTTGAGTGCTTCGGTGGTGCGCTGAGCGGTGATTTGTGCCGCGGCGTCCTCTGCCACATCTGCCAGTGGGGCAGGCTGGCTTGGGGTTTCGCCTTCCAGACGCAGGGCAAAGATGCCGCCGTCCTCAAGCACTTCGATCTGTGGGAAATCTTCGGCGGTCACGGTGGAGGCCACTTCGCGGAAGCCTTCGTAGCCAGCGAGATCATCCTCAGACAGCGGGTGCCAGTTGAGGGTGCCAAGTTCCATGTCGGTTTCGGCCACCAGTTCTTCCAGAGTTGCGCCACCGGCGAGCAGATCGTCGATGTTGCCGATTTGGGTGTCGATCAGGCGGCGGGCGCGGTCTGCGGCGAGCTCTTCGCGCAGCATGTCCTTGGCCTCATCAAAGGTCGTGGTTTGCGCGGACAGGATGCCGTTGACGCGGAACAGAGCCGGGCCGAGGTCCGATTGGGCCGGGCCTGCGATGCCATTGGCAGGTGTCAGGAACACCGCTTCACCCGCTTCGCCAAGCTCAGCTTTGGTGACGTCGCCCAAATCTACGTCGGCCAGAGAGAGGCCCCGGCCTTCGACAAGGCTGGTGAAGGTGGCGGTGCCAGCAGCGATTTGATCCATCGCAGCCTGTGCGGCAGCCTCATCAGCAAAGGCCAGACGCTCAACCAGGCGGCGTTCTGGGCGATTAAACTCGCTGTCGCGCTCGTTGTAGAGGTTTTGCAAGGCCGTTTCGTCCACCTCGACCTGATCAATGATCATTTCAGGTGACAGCCAGGCGTAGGTGATCTGGCGGGTGGCGGGCAGCATGAAGCGGTCTTGGTTTTCGGTGTAGTAGGCTTTGATCTCGGCCTCGGTTGGCGCGGCGACCGGGCGGGTCAGGTTGTCCGCGGTCAGTTTGGACCAGGTGAAGTCACGCTCTTCGGCGACAAATTTGATCACGGTGTCGGCGTAGATGTCTGGCATCACCAGACCGGAGATCACGGCGCCCTGCAGAAGGGAGCGGACGGTGTCTTCGCGCACGCTGTCTTCGAACTCGGATTCGTTCATGCCAGCTTGGTCGATGGCAAAGCTGTAGGCGTCGCGATCAAAGGAGCCATCCAGACCCTGGAAGGACGGGATGTTCATCAGCTCCTGGCGCAGGTTTTCATCGCCGATGGAGATGCCGAGGCGCTCGTTTTCCGCGTCCATGGAGCGGGTGGTGGAGAGGCGCGAGAGCACCATGCGGTCGATGCCGAATGCCTGTGCCTGTACAAATGGCAGGGATTGGCCGGTTTGTGCCTCAAGCGCGCGCAGCTCTTCTTGCAGGGCGCGGGCGTAGTCATCTACGGAGATGTCTTTGTCACCCACAGTGCCCACGGTCCGCACGGTGCCGGTGAGGCTGGTCGCGCCGAAACCACCCAAGCCCAAGATGAGCAAGCCCATGAGAATCCAGACCGCTGTTTTAGAGGTTTTGCTCTGCGCCATGTCCGATGTCCGCCCTGTAATCGTTCAAGTTTCTTCTGCGAAGGTCTACGCGGTTGGGGCAGGGGGGGCAAGCATGATTGGCCTGTCCCGCCTGTGTTGTGGTTGCGTCAGGCTTTGACCGTGGCGAGCCGGGCAAAAAGGTCACCAATTCCGGCGCGGTCAACGTTGGCAAAGGCGATGCGCAGGGTGTCTTTGCCCGCCTGATCGCCCTCTGGGGTGAACATTGTGCCGGGCAGGGTCAGGATGCCGTGGCTTTGCACCAGTTGCTGCGCCAGTTGGTCAGACGGCAGCGCGAAGGGATGCTTCACATAGGCGAAGTAAGCGCCTGCGCCCTGCAGCTCCCAGCCTTGAGCGGTGAGCAGGGGCAAGTTGTCGGTGATCGCCGCGCGACGGTCGAGGATTTCGGCGCGTTCGCCTGCGAGCCATTGGTTTAGGTTTTGCATGCCCCAGAGTGCGGCGTGCTGTCCGAGTTGGTTGGGGCAGATGGTGACGGTGTCGAGGAATTTTTCTGCTTCGGCCAAGAGCTCCACGCTGCCGACCATAGCGCCGACTCGGTGGCCGGTGAGACGGTAGGCTTTGGAGAAGGAGTAGAGCTGCACCAATGTGTCCTGCCAGTCCGGGTCGCCAAAGAGGTCGTGTGGCGCGCCGGTGCGGCTGTCAAAATCGCGGTAGGTTTCATCCACGATCAGGCGGATGCCGCGTGATTTGGCAAGCTCGTACATGGCGCGCACCAGTTCTGTCGGATACTCGACGCCGCCGGGATTGTTGGGGGTGACCAGCACAATGGCGCGGGTGCGTTCGGTGATCAGGGCGGCGGCGTGCTCCGGATCTGGCAATAGCTGCGCGTCGGTGGACAGGGGCACGGCGGTGACGCCCTGCATGTCGAGCCACATTTTGTGATTGAAATACCAAGGCGTTGGCAGGATGACCTCGTCGCCTTCTCCGGCGATGGCGGTCAGGGTGGCGCAGAAGGCCTGGTTACAGCCGGAGGTGATGGCGACTTGCGCGGGGGCGATGTCACCCGCGTAGGCGGCGGACCATTGCGCGGCCACCTCAGTACGCAGCTCGGGCAGGCCTAGCACAGGGCCATAGAGGTGAGCCTCCGGCTTGGTGAGCGCGGTGTCTGCGATGTGTTGCAGCAATGGCTCCGGTGGGGCGGCAACAGGGGCGGCCTGGCTGACGTTGATCAGCGGACGTTCCGGCGGGAATGCCACGCCTTCGAGCCAGCGGCGGGCTTCCATCACGGGCGGGGCAAAGGTGGCGGCGGTGCGGGTGAGGGTCATTTGGTCACTCTCTCAGGCAAGGGCGGGCAAAAGAAAACCGCAGCGAGGGGCCTCGCTGCGGTCCGAATTGGGCAGTTTGCGGTGTGGGGCAAGCCCACCAACCGGTGCGATCAATCGGTGCCGCGGTAAGGCTCAACGTATTGCAACGCCATGTCCCATGGGAAGAAAATCCAGGTGTCTTGGCTCACACCGGTGATGAACGTGTCGACCATCGGCTCGCCTGCTGGCTTGGCATAGACGGTTGCGAAGTGAGCCTTTGGGTACATTTGGCGCACCAGTTCGAGCGTTTTACCGGAATCGACCAGATCGTCCACGATCAGGATGCCTTCGCCGTCGCCCATCAACTCAGCATCAGGGCTTTTCAGAACCTGCGCTTCGCGCTGTTTGTCCTGCTTGCCGCCACCGGAGTAGTAGGATTTCACCGAAATGGTGTCGACGGTGCGGATGTCGAGTTCGCGGCTGACGATCATCGCCGGGGCCATGCCGCCACGGGTGATGGCCACCACAGCTTTCCATGCGCCATCATCCGGGCCTTTGCCATCCAGACGCCATGCCAGTGCGCGGCTGTCGCGGTGGATCTGATCCCAGCTGATGTGGAAGCCTTTTTCGTGTGGCAGACGCTCGCTCATTTTGGACTAACCCCTTTGTCGCAGATTTGGGCTGTTCTAGCAGACGCAGAGAGCGGCGCAAACTGTTTGCGTGCTTACCAAGCCGTGACCAGGTATTTGTCACCATCCACGGCAATCAGAGGCGGACGGCCAGTGGCGGCAAAGGCGTCATAAGCGGGGGCAAGTTGTTGCCAGAAGTCGTGCCATTGGTGGTCGGATGCCGCCGCCATGCGGTGCGGCGTGGGGCGGAACGGGAAGGCGTGCACGGGCACAGCGGTTTGACCACCGTTTAAGGCGGCTTCGACGGCGACGTAGATTTCCTCGATAGCGGGGTCAGTCATGGCGTAGCAGCCCACAGAGACACAATCGCCATGCACCATCAGGAAGCTGCCGGTGCGGTTGTGGCTGCGGTCAAATTGATTGGGAAACCCCAGGTTGAAAGACAGGTGGTAGCTGCTGTTTGGGTTCAGAGCGGATTTGGTGACTGTGTAGAAGCCCTCAGGCGATTGGCGGTCGCCTTCTTTGAGTTTGGGGCCGAGATTGCCGGAGTGGTTGCAGATTGGGTATGTTTTGAAGAGGGCGTAGGTGTCATTGGGTGTCTGCACCCAGAGTTCCAGTTCGCGCTCTTCTTTGAAAATACGGATGTAAACCGGCGTGCCGAGGGTGGTGTCGAGGGCGGCAAAACCTGCGTTCAACACGGGTGTTTGACGGGCACGCACAACGGCGATGTCATCCCGCGGCCAAATGGTGTCTTTAATCGGGGGCGGAATGTACTGGGGGCGGGAGAAGGCGAAGATCCCCAAGGCGCTCACAATGCAGAGCAAAAACAGGAGTGCCTTGAGGAGTTTGCGCATGATCTGAGCGCGGCCTAGGTGGCCGCGATCTTGACACCCAAAGCCGCCAGCAGACCACCAAAGACGCGGTCAATCAGGTGCTTCAGGCCGATGTAGATTCTGCGGGTGCGGTCCAGAGAGAACAGCCGCGCCACGGAGGTGTTCCACAGGAATTCTCCGAGGAAGATGCAGACCAACAGCAGCGCCAGCGCCAGTGGGGTGGCGTCAGTGGGTACAGTGCCGACAAAGACCGCACCAAAGAAGACAGCGGGCTTAGGGTTGGCGAGCTGTGTCCAGATGCCGAGGCGCAGGGCGGCCAGAGGCGTCAGGGCAGCAACTTCGGTGGCGTTATCTTCCAGCGGTTCATCCGCCGCCCGCCACATTGTGAAGGCGGTCCAGATCAGGAAGGCCGCGCCGCCGATTTTCAGCACGGTCAGCAGGAAAGGCGCGTATTCGAACAGAAGCGCGAGGCCAAAGAGGGCGGAAGCGGCCCAGAAGACCGCGCCAAGGCCGATGCCCACCGAGAGAGCCGCGCCGGTTTTGAGGCCTTGTTGCAGACCTACACGGGCCGACATGAGCACGGCAGGGCCGGGGCTGACGGCGGCCATCAGGCACAGGGAAACGGCGGCGATAAAGGCGGCGAGGCTCATTTGCGGCCCACCACTGCGTCGATGTCCGGGGCGTCCACGGCTTTCATACCCACGATGTGATAGCCTGCATCGACGTGCAGGTTTTCACCGGTCACACCGCTGCCCAGATCAGACAGCAGATAAAGCGCAGAGTTGCCCACGTCTTCGATGCTGACATTGCGGCGCAGGGGAGAGTTCAACTCGTTCCACTTCATGATGTAACGGAAATCACCGATGCCGGAGGCCGCGAGCGTTTTGATCGGGCCTGCAGAAATCGCGTTGACGCGGATGCCGTCTTTGCCGAGATCTTCAGCAAGGTATTTGACCGAGGCTTCCAGCGCAGCTTTGGCAACGCCCATCACGTTGTAATGTGGCATGACCTGTTCTGCACCGTAGTAGGTGAGGGTCAGGGCCGCGCCGCCGTCTTTCATCAGTTTCTCCGCACGCTGCATCACGGCGGTGAAGGAATAGACGGAGATGTCCATGGTCATCAGGAAGTTGTCTTTGGACGTGTCGACATAACGGCCGCGCAGCTCGTTTTTGTCCGAGAAACCAATGGCATGCACGATGAAGTCGAGTTTGCCCCATTTCTTTTCGATCTCAGCAAATGCTGCGTCGATGGAGGCGGCATCGGAGACATCGCAGTCAATCAGCGTGTTAACGTTGAGTTGCTCTGCCAGCGGGACCACGCGTTTCTTGAAAGCGTCGCCCATGTAAGAGAAGGCCAGCTCGGCACCGGCGTCGGCACAGGCCTTGGCGATGCCCCAGGCAATAGACTTGTCGTTGGCAAGTCCCATAATCAGGCCGCGTTTGCCTGCCATGAGTTGATTTGACATCCGGTGAACTCCGTCCCACTTGGTTATGGGTGACGTTTAGGCGATTGACCCTGTCGCATCAAGGTCTTCGCCGGATGGGAACACTGACTAGGCTACGGGCCTGAAAGACGCACTTGGAGACAGCGATGAGCGAGAGAACTGGGATTTTTGCGGGGGAAGACCCGTTTGAAATTGCGCGGGCGTGGTTGGCGGAGGCTGAAAAGAGTGAGCCCAATGACCCCAATGCCATAGCGCTGTCCACGGTGGATGCGGATGGCATGCCGAATTCTCGCATGGTGCTGCTCAAGGACATCGAGGATGCGGCGTTTGTGTTTTACACAAATTACGGCAGTGCCAAGGCGCGGGAATTGGATGGCGCGGGCAAGGCGTCTTTCGTGCTGCACTCAAAAACTTTGCGCCGCCAAATTCGGGTCAGAGGACACGTTAAACGCGAAGATGGTCCTCAAGCGGATGCATATTTTGAGTCGCGCAGTTTGAAGAGCAAGCTGGGCGCATGGGCCTCAGAGCAGTCTCAGCCACTCAATTCGCGGACAGATTTGATGGCAAAAGTGGCAAAAATGACAGCCACGCACGGCACCCATCCTAAACGCCCGCCTTTCTGGGGCGGATACCGGCTTATTCCCACGGAAATTGAATTTTGGGCGGATGGGGCGTTTCGGTTGCATGACCGTTTTCGCTGGACCCGAGAAGCCCCTGAAAAACAGTGGGAAATTCAGCGTCTTAATCCTTAATTAGTTAAAAACTTTAGAGGCAAGCGCATGAAAAGCATGGAAATTTTGCGCTTGCCGAAGTCGTCCTGATGCAGCACAGTCACGCAGATCATGGGGATGATACAAACTAAGGTTGAGGCATTGAGTACTCTAGAGAATGACGTCACGCAGGTGATGGGCGTGGTGAAATGGTTCGATCCGGTCAAAGGATTCGGATTTATTGTGTCTGACGACGGCGGGCCGGATATTTTGTTGCATGCAAATGTGCTGCGCAATTTTGGTCAAAGTTCTGTTGCAGACGGGTCTGTGATTGATGTGGCTGTGCAAGTGACACAGCGCGGGGCGCAGGCCGTTGAAGTGTTCAAAATTGAAGCACCAGAAACCGAAGCACCGGTGGCGCTGTCTGATTTTGAAGGCATGGACCTCGAAGACATTCGCGCGACGCCGCTGGAGCCGGCGCGGGTGAAGTGGTTTGACAAGGGTAAGGGCTTTGGGTTTGCCAATGTGTTTGGCAGCTCGGAAGACATTTTCCTGCACATCGAAGTGCTGCGCCGGTCTGGTCTGTCTGACCTGCAACCTGGCGAGGCCTTGGCGCTGCGTGTGATCGACGGTAAACGTGGTCGCATGGCAACTGAGGTATTGGCGTGGGAAAACGCGGTTTTGGAAAACGACTAACACTTTCTGGCGCGGGTCGAGCGATCTGCGCCGGATTTTTGGGGCTTGTGGCAGGGAGCATGATGTCCTTGCCGGCCCAGGCAGACGACGCCTGCCGCGAAGACAGCGTTTTGATACGCGGCGACTTTGGGCAGGCGCGATTCTCCGTAGAAGTGGCAGATACAGAGGCCGAACGGGCGATAGGGCTGATGAATCGCCCCCACATGCCCAGCAGTGCCGGAATGCTCTTTATCTATGAGACAACACGGCCTGCGTCTTTCTGGATGCGGGACACGCTGATTCCCCTCGATATGCTGTTTGCCGATGAGCATGGCGTGATCCAGCATGTCCATAGCAACGCCATTCCCTTGGATGAAACCCCGATTTTTGGCGGCAATGCTGTGCGCTACGTGCTTGAAATCAATGGTGGTTTGGCAGAGGCTATGGGCATTTCCGTGGGCAGTGAAATGCGCCACAAAAATTTTTTACAAGAAATTGCAAACTGGCGTTGTTAGGGGGTTTTCATTCCCGAACAGTGGGGGTAAACCCTGCCTCACAAGTCGGGGCGTAGCGCAGCCTGGTAGCGCACCTGTTTTGGGTACAGGGGGTCGCAAGTTCGAATCTTGCCGTCCCGACCATGTTTCCTCCCAGAGGAAAGAAAAAAGACGCAGTCGCAAGGCTGCGTCTTTTTCTTTGTCACGAGGTCTCCAGCGCCTGTCCATGACAGGCCTTCATTAAAACCATTGCCTGCTGTCCTGTTCTGGTTGACGTTCTTTGCAGTAGAACGCTGGGAGGACATTGTGGCTTTGCAAATTTTGACTGCACCGCTGGTTGAAGACATTGGAAGCATGAATGCAAACTTCGACGAGATGCCGGAGTATATTGCCAATTTGTGGGATGTGGATTTTCAGGACGCGCGTCACATCGCACCTCATCTGGATAAAATAGACACGACCCTAACGGTGCCACGCGGTCTGAACCAGCTTCCGGTGGGGCAGACCCGTTTGCGGGTCAGCCGGCTGGTCTTTGAGGAAGGTGGGGCGCTGGTGATTCCGCCGGTGTCTACGTCGTTTAACAAATTTGTCCTGCAGGCTGATGAGACCGAGATCCGAGGACCAAGTGCGGTTTATTCCTGGGGTATGCAGGGTGACAAGGGAGCGACAGGACGCGCAGGTGGTCGCGGGCGAGGTGGACGTGAGGACGGCGAAAGAGGTCAAGCGGGTGCTGTCGGTGGGCAGGGGTCGCAGGCCACGGAGCTAGACCTCGACTTTGGGCTGGTGACCTACACTGGGACACCGCCTAGCCAGCCTCTGCCAATTGATCCCGCAGACGCAGTGTTTGCGGTCAGCACCAGCGCTGGCCCGGGCGGACCGGGGGGCGACGGCGGGCGTGGAGGTCCGGGGGAGGATGCCAGCTGCGTCGGCAGTGGGGCAGGAAATGGCGGGCGCGGCGGCGACGGCGGGCGTGGCGGGCCATCTACTGACGGCAACGTTGTGCGTGTTCGAATGCGGTTTTCAGAGCCTGTAGAACTCGGATACTACCTTTTCCGTAGCCTTGGATCACGTATAGCATCAGGAGGCTTTTGGGGAAGAGGCGGACGTGGTGGTGCCGGTCGAGATTGCGGCATCTGGCGTCGGGGGCCTGGTCGTCAAGGGCCAGACGGGAGCTGGGGGCCTTCTGGAGAGAAAGGCCAGGATGGTCCGGTGTTCTTGGACATAACCGGCGCATAGCGGTGAGGTGAATTGCGCATAAAGAGAGGTGTGGCGCCTTTTTAATCCACCAAAATTCAACCCAACAAAAAAGGCGCCCATGGGGCGCCTTTCTCATCTCGGAACTGTCGCTCTCTTAGAGCAGGGCCAGATCCACGGCGCTTTCGCGGCCGTCACGGCCAGCCTGCAGCTCGTAGCTGACTTTCTGGTTGTCAGCCAGGCCGGTCAGGCCGGAGCGCTCAACTGCAGAAATGTGTACAAATACGTCTTTGCCGCCTTCATCAGGTGCAATGAAGCCGAAGCCTTTGGTGGTGTTGAACCATTTGACGGTGCCAGTTGCCATCGTCGTTTCTCCATGTGTTGTGTCGCCCGCAACATGCGGCAACCCGGCGGGTATCTTGATCGAAAGCTGAGCCGGTTAGGAGCAGGGGGTCGAAAATAGAAACTGCGCACCCCCCATGTGATGTCAGTGGGCATAGAAAACAAGGGCTAAATACACAATCACTGACTAAGGTGCCAAGATTTCGCAAAAAATTCATATATTTGGCGCGTCCAAATATGCTCGGGAGACGGTTTGTCTGCGCCTGAAAGTGGGGGGGGGTTTGCAGTGTGATGAAGTATTGGGCGATTTGCACGTTCAGAAGCGTATAGCAGCAAGGATCGTGTTTTTGACCAAGTGGACAAATTTTTTATTGATTGGTCAAAAAACCTGTGCAAGCCTGAGCGGGTAGCCAACAAGGTGTATGGGGAGGTCCTATGTCCAACACACCGTTCAGCGACGGCATCCAAGCGGGGCGTTTAGACTCTGCGGAACTGGCCGAGAATTTTGGGGATTTGCACCCTCGTTTTGACGATCACGAAGCCCTGGTGGCGGCGGATCGCTGTTACTTCTGTCACGATGCGCCGTGTATGACGGCCTGTCCGACAGACATCGATATTCCTCTGTTCATTCGTCAAATCGCCACCGGCACGCCGGAAGCGGCAGCCAAGACGATCTTTGACCAGAACATTCTGGGGGGCATGTGTGCCCGCGTGTGCCCGACCGAGACGCTCTGTGAGCAGGTTTGTGTGCGCGAAACCGCGGAAGGCAATCCTGTCGAGATTGGCCGGTTGCAGCGCTATGCCACCGACAAGCTGGTGGATGCGGGTCTGCACCCTTTTGGCCGAGCCGACAGCACCGGCAAGAAAGTTGCGGTGGTGGGCGCGGGTCCAGCGGGTCTGTCCGCGGCACACCGTCTGGCGATGCATGGGCATGATGTCACCGTTTATGATGCGCGGGCGAAAGCGGGCGGTCTGAATGAGTTTGGCATTGCGGCCTATAAATCGGTTGAGAGTTTTGCCGAGCGCGAGGTTGAGTGGCTGCTGAAGATTGGTGGCATCACCGTTGAGACCGGCAAAAAGCTGGGCGATGGGCTGTCATTGGAAGGTCTGAAGGCGGAGTTTGACGCGGTATTCCTTGGCATTGGTCTGGGCGGCGTGAACGCGCTGGGCGTGGACGGTGAAGACAAAGACGGCGTCGATGATGCGGTGGACTTCATCGCGGAATTGCGTCAGGCGGACGACCTTGGCAAAATGGCGATTGGCCGGGATGTTGTGGTGATCGGTGGCGGCATGACTGCTGTTGACGCGGCCGTGCAAGCGAAGCTCCTGGGCGCGCTGAACGTGAGCCTTGTGTATCGTCGTGGCAAAGACCGGATGAACGCGTCCGAGTTTGAACAGGATCTGGCGGCGTCCAAAGGCGTGCGGATCATCACCAATGCCTCGCCAAAGGCGGTGATTGGCAATGGCGCGGTGCGCGAGATCGAGTTTGAATACACCGACAATGATCTGAAACCGACCTGTCAGACCATTCGTCTGGCGGCGGATCAGGTGTTCAAAGCCATCGGCCAGACATTGGAAGGCGAGGGCCTGCCAGAACTGGAGTGGGGCAAGATCAAAGTGGATGACAACGGGCGCACGTCCGTGGATGGCATCTGGGCTGGTGGCGACTGTGCCACGGGCGGCGATGATCTGACCGTGACTGCGGTGGCCGAGGGTCGTGACGCGGCCGAAGACATTCACGCTGCATTGTCGGCGTAAGGGGAGATAAGCATATGGCCAATCTCGAAAGTGAATTTGTAGGGATCAAATCCCCAAACCCGTTCTGGCTCGCCTCCGCGCCGCCAACGGATAAGGAATACAACGTGCGCCGCGCCTTTGAAGCAGGCTGGGGGGGCGTTGTGTGGAAAACCCTGGGTGCGGAAGGTCCTCCCGTCGTCAATGTGAACGGCCCGCGCTACGGGGCGATCCACGGCGCGGACCGGCGGTTGCTTGGCTTGAACAACATCGAGCTGATCACCGACCGTCCGCTTGAGGTAAACCTTGAGGAAATGACACGGGTGAAGCGGGATTATCCCGATCATGCGCTGATCGCCTCGGTCATGGTGCCGTGTGAAGAGGAAGAGTGGAAACGTATTCTTCCCATGATCGCGGAGACTGGTTGTGACGGGTTTGAGCTGAACTTTGGCTGTCCGCATGGCATGGCCGAGCGCGGCATGGGCTCCGCAGTGGGGCAGGTGCCGGACTACATCGAAATGGTCGCGCGCTGGTGTAAAGAAGCCACCGACCTTCCGGTGATTGTGAAGCTGACGCCCAACATCACAAATATCCTGCATCCAGCTGAGGCTGCGCTGCGCGGTGGGGCCGATGCGGTGAGCCTGATCAACACGATCAACTCGATCACCTCGGTGAACCTGGATGCGATGAGCCCTGAGCCGATGATTGATGGCAAAGGCACCCATGGCGGCTATTGCGGCCCGGCGGTAAAGCCGATCGCGCTCAACATGGTTGCGGAAATTGCGCGTAACCCTGAGACTGCGAAGCTGCCGATTTCGGGCATTGGTGGTGTGACCACATGGCGTGACGCAGCTGAGTTCATGGCGCTGGGCGCTGGCAACGTGCAGGTCTGTACGGCGGCGATGACCTATGGCTTCAAAATTGTGCAGGAGATGATCTCTGGTCTGTCCCAGTGGATGGATGAGAAGGGCTACACCTCTACCGCCGATTTTGTCGGTATGGCGACGCCTAACGTGACCGACTGGCAGTATCTGAATCTGAACCACGTCACCAAAGCGGTGATCAATCAGGATGATTGTATCAGCTGTGGCCGGTGTTATGCCGCCTGTGAAGACACCAGCCACCAGGCGATTGAGATGTCTGAGGACCGTGTGTTCACCGTGAAGGACGACGAATGCGTGGCGTGTAACCTCTGCGTCAACGTGTGTCCGGTGGAGAACTGTATCACCATGCGCACGCTGGAGCCGGGTGAGATGGATGAGCGCACAAACACACCAGTGGAAGCCGACTACGGCAACTGGACCGCGCATCCAAACAACCCGATGTCCACGGCAGCGGAATAAGTTTCACACAGGGCCTTCTGGCCCACTTTTCAGGGATCTTCCGACCTGAAACTGACCGTCGCGGTGTCCCCCGCGACGGTTTTTTGTTTGTGTGGCGGCTAGTTGAGGCGCGTGGGTGGTGTCAGTGTCGAGACAAGGCCGGTTTTCACATCGTAGATCATTGTGGACACGGTCAAATAGTCCGGCACGGCTGGGGAATTTCGCAGAGCTTCAAGATCTTCGCGCAGGCTGTCCTCATGGTCGTGGATGGCCAGCGGGGCCACATCGACGCCAGTTTTGGATTTGATGGCAGCCGCCAGATTTGGGTCGGTGAGCCGTTCGGAACCGCAATGGGTGTGCTGCATCAGGATGAGCTCAAACGGGGTGTCTTGGCCGCCATTGATTTGGTTGATCATCACCGAAAGGGCGGCGATTTCGTCAATCACCGCTGGGGTGACGCGACCACCGGTGTTGCGCACCACAACCGCGTCTCCGAGGTCCAGGTTGAAGATATGGGCGGGGTCGACGCGGGCGTCCATGCAGGTCAGGATCATGGTGTTGAGTGTCGGGAAGACGGAGAGATCAGCCTCGGAAAAATCGGCTGCGAAAGACTGGTTGCGATCGAGAAGGGTGGTTGTGTTGGACATAATTGCTCCTTGTTTTCAATAGGTCATCGGTTGATCTTGGACCGATGAAAGCGATGTGGTAGTGTGCTTTAAAATTTAAAGTTGATGCTTTAAAAAATAAAGTAACGCTTTCGTGAGGTTGGAAATGGCAAAAGCGCGGTCGTATAAATTGCTCTGTCCCATAGCGCGGGCATTGGACCGGATTGGGGATCGGTGGACCTTGTTGATCCTGCGGGATTTGCACGCGGGACCGATGCGGTTTGGTGAGTTGCAAAAAGGCTTGCCGGGGATTGCGGCGAACCTGTTGACCGACCGGCTCAATAAGCTGGTAGCGGACGGTTTGGTTTCAAAGGAAGAGAGCTATGCTCTGACATCCTTGGGCTCGAGGACGCTGGATGTTTTGTTTGAACTGGCTGTGTTTGGCGCGGCGTTTGAGCCAGAGGGGCCGGTGATAAAGCCGGGCAACCTGCGCACGGTTATGACCACCTTGCTGGCGGCAGCGAGGCGAGCGGAAATAGGCGACATGTCTCTGCGTGTGGGACTGGTTGTGGACGGCGAAATGATGCAGCTGGAAGTGGCGGATGGAGCGGTGCGTGCCAGCTATGGTGCGCATGATGCGCCGGATGTGGTGCTGACCACGGGGTATGAAGACTTGCTGGCCGTATCAGAGGGAGGCATTCCCATGGAGGACTTCATCGGCACACGTGCGGAGATGCAGGTGTTCACCCCCGGTGTGGAAAGCGCGTTTTCCCAGATGATGGGGGCCGTGATGGCGGCTTTGCAAGGCGAGGATTAAGGCGTCAGAAGTTTGCGATACATTTGATCAAGGAAGGTGTCGGCACCGTCAAGCACATTGGTGTCGCCGTCCGTCAGAACCTGCACTTGGGCGTCAAAGTCGGCGTAGTGCTGGGTGGTGGCCCAGATCGAGAACATCAGGTGACGCGGGTCCACATCGGCCAGTTTGCCCTGGGCGATCCATGCACGGATGAGCGCGGTCTTTCTGTCGACCAGTGGTTTCAGGTCGCTTTCCAAATGCGGCTCCATACGCGGTGCGCCCTGCAGGATTTCGTTGGCAAAGAGCCGGCTTTCGCGCGGGAATTCACGGCTCATTTCCAATTTGCGGTGCACGTAGCCGAGGATTTCTTCAAGCGGTTCGCCGTCTGGGTCCATATGGTCCAGCGGGTCGAGCCAGGTTTCCATCAGTTGGTTGAGCAGGGTGACATGGATGTCTTCTTTGCCGCCAAAATAATAGAGGATATTGGGCTTGGAGAGGCCAGCCTCTTCGGCGATCAGGTCGAGCGTAGCACCGCGATAGCCATGGCGGGAAAACACTTCCAAAGCGGCGTCCAGAATGCGCTTGCGGTTGCGTTGCTGAATGCGGCTGGGTTTGCGCGTCGATGCCTCGGCCATAGGTAACGTTCCGTATTTCTTTGTCTTTTAGGCTAATGCAGCCGAAGCCTTGGGTCTACAGGGATTTCGGATAGGAATGCCTTACTTTATGGCGCCAATCCCGCGCAGGATGATAGATTTGATGTTGGACTTGGCGGCTTCCCATTGATTGTCATCCAGCGGGGTGCCGCCGTTGAGCGTGTCTATCTGGTGGCCGAAGTCGGCGTAGTGCTGGGTGGTGGCCCAGAGCATGTAGAGCAGGTGGCGCGGATCAATTGGCGCCATGCGACCCTCGGCGATCCAGCGTTCGATGACCTCGATTCGTCCGTTGGTCCACTCGGTGAGGGTGGTCTCCAGATAATCCTGTATGACCGGCGCCCCGTGCATGACCTCGCTGGCCCAGACTTTGGAACCATCCGCATGGCGGCGGGAGATCTCCATTTTGGCGTCAATATAGGCGCCGATGCCTTCTTCCGGCCCTTCGGCCTGATCAAAAATATCCGCCGCCTGAAGCCAGATTTGGAAGATATTCTGCACCACCTGCCGATAGAGCAACTCCTTGGTAGGAAAGTAATAATGCAGGTTCGCTTTGGGCAATCCGGCGACGTCGGCAATGAGTTGCATCGTGGCACCGCCAAAGCCTGCCTCGGCGAAGACTTTTTCCGCTGCTGATAAAATGAGCGCCTCTGCCTCTTGGCGGCGCATTTTTTTGCTGGTCGCTTTGGGGGATGCCGCTGTGGTCTCTGCCATCAAAAATGCCCTGATAAAAAATCTTGACCGGTTGGTCAGGGTGTGCTCGTCTGAATTTGACCATACGGTCAGGAAGGCCGTGAGATCAAGAGCCCCACCAGCAAGGGCAGCCCAATTGGGCGCAAGCCCGGGCCAGATAATAGGGAGTAGATGCTATGGGTGCACCGGGTGAGAACCTTAAGGTGAACGCGGATCGGCTGTGGGACAGCCTGATGGAGATGGCCAAGATTGGCCCCGGTATCGCCGGCGGTAACAACCGCCAGACATTGACCGATGAAGATGCGGAAGGGCGCGCGCTGTTCCAATCGTGGTGTGAGGCTGCGGGCATGACCATGGGCGTGGACACGATGGGCAATATGTTTGCCACGCGTCCGGGCGAGGACCCAGACGCACTGCCGGTCTATATGGGCAGCCACCTCGATACGCAGCCAACCGGCGGCAAGTATGACGGTGTGTTGGGTGTGCTTGGCGGTCTGGAAGTTGTGCGGTCGATGAATGATCTGGGCATCAAGACCAAACACCCAATCGTGGTCACCAACTGGACCAACGAAGAGGGAACGCGCTATGCGCCTGCGATGCTGGCCTCCGGCGTGTTTACCGGGCGTCACACGCAGGATTGGGCCTATGATCGCGTTGATGCGGAAGGCAAGAAATTTGGCGATGAGCTGAAGCGGATTGGCTGGGTTGGCGACGAAGAAGTTGGCGCGCGCAAGATGCATGCGATGTTTGAACTGCACATCGAGCAGGGGCCAATTTTGGAAGCGGAAGGCAAGGACATCGGGGTTGTGACCCACGGACAGGGCCTGCGCTGGATTGAATGTACCGTGACCGGCAAAGAAAGCCACACCGGCTCCACGCCGATGCGGATGCGTAAGAACGCAGGCCGGGGTTTGGCGCGGATCACCGAGCTGGTGCATGAGATTGCCATGAAGCATCAGCCCAATGCGGTGGGGGCGATTGGACATGTGGATGTCTATCCGAACTCGCGCAATATCATTCCGGGTAAGGTGGTCTTCACCATCGATTTCCGCAGCCACCTGCAAGAGGTGATTGACGCGATGTTGGCGGAGTTTGCCGAGAAGGCGCCGAAGCTCTGTGAAGAAATCGAAGTGGGACTGGACTGGGAGATTGTCGGCCAGTTTGATCCACCCGCTTTTGATGAGGCCTGTGTTGGCGCGGTGCGTGAAGCGGCCGAGCGTCTGGGCTACAGCCACATGGATATTGTCTCCGGCGCGGGGCATGACGCCTGCTGGATCAACGATGTGGCCCCCACGGCGATGATCATGTGTCCGTGTGTCGACGGGCTGTCACACAACGAGGCGGAAGAGATTTCCAAAGAATGGGCCTCTGCGGGCACGGATGTGATGCTGCACGCGGTGCTCGAGACGGCGGAAGTTGTGGAGTGAGCCCTGAACAGGGGGTCATTTCCGCTAAGGTAATGAGCTTGGCTGATTTGTGCGATGGCATGGTGCCAATTGGGCAAAAGGAGCGCTGGTTCGAATTCGGGATTCGTTGGGTAGACGGAGAAATTGCTAATGACATTCTTGTTTTGGAGACGGATGGATACTGCGAAGTTGAGGACAGTGTGGATTTTCAAGGTCAGTTCTACGAGCTTGAATTTGGCGAAGATCTGTTGAGGGACACACTAAAATACAACGCGCGTTTAGGAGAGACAAAACGACCTAATCTGACAGTAGCCTTGCGGTACCACGTTGAATTCGACGCTTTTTTGGAACTCGGTCAAACGAGGACAGGCGGCAAATGGTCTTGGGGTGGCGGTAGAGGTCGCGAAGAGAAACGAAAGCCAGAAGACTTTCTGGCAGTTTGGTGTCGATAGATCGGCCGAACACAAGAGGGAGACAGAACAATGACCACAAAGGTTATCAAAAACGGTACCGTGGTGACCGCAGATTTGTCTTATGAGGCAGATGTGCTGATAGAGAACGGGCAGATCATTGAGATTGGAAAAGGCCTCAAGGGTGACGAGACGCTGGATGCAACCGGCTGTTACGTGATGCCGGGCGGGATTGACCCGCATGTGCACTTGGAAATGCCGTTTATGGGGACCTATTCCAGCGATGATTTTGAGAGCGGCACGCGGGCTGGTCTTGCGGGCGGAACCACGATGGTGGTGGATTTTTGTCTGCCCAACCAAGGTGAGAGCCTGCTCGATGCGATCAAACGCTGGGACAACAAATCCACCCGCGCGAACTGTGACTACTCCTTCCACATGGCGGTGACATGGTGGGGCGAGCAGGTTTTCAACGACATGAAAACCGTGATCGAGCAGCGCGGCATCAACACGTTCAAGCACTTCCTCGCCTATAAAGGCGCGTTGATGGTGAATGATGATGAGCTGTTTGCCAGCTTCAACCGTCTGAGCGAGCTGGGCGGGATTGCCATGGTGCATGCCGAAAACGGCGATGTGGTTGCAGAGATGACCGCAAAGCTGCTGGCCGAGGGCAACACCGGGCCGGAGGCGCATGCGTATTCGCGGCCCAGCCAAGTTGAGGGCGAAGCCACCAACCGTGCGATCATGATTGCCGATATGGCAGGTGTGCCGCTTTACGTGGTGCACACCTCTTGTGAAGAGGCGCACGAAGCCATTCGCCGGGCGCGGATGCAGGGCAAACGGGTTTGGGGTGAGCCGCTGATCCAGCACCTGACGCTGGATGAGAGCGAATATTTCAACCCGGATTGGGACCACGCCGCGCGGCGTGTGATGTCGCCTCCGTTCCGCAATCAGAAGCATCAGGACAGCCTGTGGGCCGGTCTGCAGTCGGGCTCCTTGAGTGTGGTGGCAACCGATCACTGTGCCTTCACCACCGAGCAGAAACGGTTTGGTCTCAAAGACTTCAGCCAAATTCCGAATGGGACTGGCGGGCTTGAGGATCGGATGCCGATGCTGTGGACCCATGGGGTGAACACTGGCCGTCTGACGATGAACGAGTTTGTCGCTGTGACCTCGACCAACATCGCGAAGATCCTGAACTGCTACCCGAAAAAGGGCGCGGTTCTGGTGGGCGCGGATGCGGACCTTGTGGTCTGGGATCCGGAGAAGTCCAAGACAATCACGGCGGACAGCCAGCAGTCGGCGATCGACTACAATGTGTTTGAAGGCCATGAGGTCAAAGGCCTGCCACGCTTTACCCTGACGCGAGGGCAAGTGGCGGTGCATGACGGCGAAATCCGCACGCAGGAAGGCCATGGTAAGTTTGTGGAGCGCGAAGCCAACACCACGGTGAATAAGGCGCTGTCCACCTGGAAAGAGCTGACCTCGCCGCAGCCTGTGCAGCGCTCCGGCATTCCGGCGACGGGGGTGTAAGAACCTAAAATGAAAGGCCCGACGCCATTGCAAAACCACACTGCGTTTGTGATCTTTACGGTTGTTCTTACCATAGCTTTGTTATGGCTGGCGTCGATCGTGGTTCCGATTGTGACAACTCGGCTGGTGTCTGCTGGTGGGGTGATGGTGTCGGTGGTGCTGGTTTTTATTCTAACGCTCTATCCGGGTGTTTGGATCTGGGGGCCATTTCTTGTGGCGGGTTTCCTGCCCGGGATTTGGGTGTATCGACTGGCGCACGCCTCGGTCAGAACCCTAGTGCCGGACGCTGTGTTGGTTCCAAATATGGTGGGGGCATGTGTGACGTCTCTTGTCGCATTTGCGACAGTGCTAATCCCCGCGTTTCTGGGCGTCGGTCTTGTCAATACCAGTTTTGCAAAGGATGGGCTTATGCCTATGATGTGGGATTTGGCATTGCTGTTGTGGGTGATTGTCCCTTCCGCACTAATCGCTGCGGTTTTTGTTGTGGCACCGCAGGATCGGCGAAGGAACAAGATCGGATGAGGCTCGCCATGGATAACTTTTGGGGTGTAGGGTGCATATTCCACCTAGAATTTAAGGATGTAGGCCCGGCCTTGGGCCGGGCAGCCCCCACCCGCGGACGGGGGCTGTGCTCAAGACTTGAGCGTGGCGCTTTAGGTTGGCACCAACTCCTCCAGTTCGGGCAGAAGGCGCACGCTTTCCTGTTCGTGCGGGTCGGTGCGGGCGATAACGGCAACAGCCTCGACCTCGCCTGTGTTGATCGGCAAGTGCGGCACGCCGGCGGGGATGTAGACCAGATCGCCCGGATCGGTGGACATAAAATGCTCAAGCTGGTCGCCCCAATACATCACGGCATTGCCCTCCATGACATAGATCGCCGTTTCATGGCTTTCGTGCAGATGGGCTTTGGCGCGGCCGCCGGGCGGGATGCGCAGGATATGCATGCAGATGCCCTGCGATCCGGTGGTTTCGCGGGCAATGCCTTGGAAATAACTAAACCCTTGTTTGCCTTCGTACGTCTCGTCAAGGCGCAGCTTTTGACAGGTGGTGGGCATGGGGGTCGACATGGGGGCTCCTTCCCGCAATGGACAAAAACAATAAGACTATCAGAGAAGTGGAGAGCGGTGTGTCAAGCGTGATCAGCGCCAAGAACCTGAGCCTGACGTTTCAGACCAACGATGGGCCAGTGCATGCGCTCAAGGATGTGAACCTTGAGATCAACAAAGGGGACTTTGTTTCCTTCATCGGGCCGTCGGGCTGTGGCAAAACCACATTCCTGCGCTGTATGGCCGATCTGGAGCAGCCCACGGCGGGGGAGATCACCGTCAATGGCGTAAGCCCCGAGGAGGCGCGTAAGGCCCGCGCCTATGGCTATGTGTTCCAGCACGCGGGGCTGTACCCGTGGCGCACCATTGGCGGCAATATTCGCCTGCCGCTGGAGATCATGGGAGTGGACAAGGCCGAGCAGGACAAATCCGTGAAAGAGGTGCTGGAGCTGGTGCATCTGGATGGGTTTGAGAAGAAATACCCCTGGCAGCTGTCCGGCGGGATGCAGCAGCGGGCCAGCATTGCCCGGGCGCTGGCGTTCCATGCGGATATCCTGCTGATGGATGAGCCGTTTGGCGCGCTGGATGAGATTGTGCGCGATCACCTCAATGAGCAGCTTTTGGAGCTGTGGGCGCGGACCAACAAGACCATTGGTTTTGTGACCCACTCTATTCCTGAGGCGGTGTATCTGAGCACGAAGATTGTGGTGATGAGCCCGCGTCCGGGGCGGATTCATGATGTGATTGAAAGCACATTGCCCAAAGAGCGTCCGCTGGACATTCGTGACAGCCAGGAGTTCATCGACATTTCGCATCGCGTGCGGGATGGCCTGCGGGCGGGGCATGAAAATGACTGAGCTGCACATCAGACAGGCGACGCCTGAGGATGTAGGGGCCATGGCGCAGATCGTCTGTGACTGGGAGGCGGCCACGGACTGGATGGAGTCCCCCTATGGTCCCGAAGAGATTGCCGGTTTTATCCGCGAGGCGATGCCGGAGCGTGAGATCTGGGTCGCGGGGGAGCCGATTGAGGGCTACCTGTCGTTTGATCCGAGCGTGTCGCGTGTTGGGGGCTTGTACTGCAAGACCACCGGTGCTGGCGTGGGCAAGACGTTGATGGATCGCGCTAAAGTGGGGCGGGATTTTGTCTGGTTGACCACGCATGAGCCAAATGAGCGGGCGCAGAAGTTCTACAAACGCGAAGGGTTTGAGGAAGTCAGCCGTCATGAGGCTGAGCCGCCCAATACGGTGCGCGAAGTGCGGATGGAGTGGCGGGCATGAGAAACCTTGTTCCAATTCTGACCGTGCTGGCGGCCATCGTGGGGATTTGGTGGCTGGCCGTGGCGCCGATGAACATTCGCCCGGCGCTGGATATCGCAGAGCGCGGCGGTGCGGTGGTGGTGCCGGAAGGCTCTGTAGAGCGCCGGGACGTTTCTGTGTTTAAACTGCTGTTGGATAACCGCGAACATGTGGCCGTGGGATACGACCTTAAACGTCCTCGTTTGCCCACACCGCAGCAAGTTGGCGAGGAGTTCTGGAAAACTACTGGCGAGATGGTAGCGAAGGGGCGGACGTGGTCCAAGCGGTCTCTGATCTACCATGCCTGGGTGACCCTGCAGTCCACGCTCTGGGGGTTCTTGCTGGGAACCACTGTGGGTATCGTCGGCGCGGTTGCGATTGTTTATAGTCGCGTGATGGACCGCAGCGTGATGCCCTGGGCGATCATCAGTCAGACCGTGCCGATTGTGGCATTGGCGCCGATGATCATTGTGGTGTCCAATCAAGTTGGCATTGAAGGGCGCGGGGTGCCAAAGGCGATCATCTCTGCCTACCTCTGTTTTTTCCCGGTTCTGGTGTCGATGGTGAAAGGGTTGCGGTCTCCGACGGAACAGCAGCTTGATCTGCTAAAGACCTATAGTGCCAGTGGTTTACAAAGCTTCCTTAAGCTGCGTTTGCCAGCGAGTGTGCCGTATTTGTTCACGGCGTTGAAGATCGGGATCGCAGCGGCCTTGGTGGGCACGATTGTTGGCGAGTTGCCGACCGGTGCCATCAGCGGGCTGGGCGCACGTATCCTGATTGGGGACCAGTTTGGCACGCCTTTGGCAATTTGGTCAGCTTTGATCTGTGCCGCCATTCTAGCGGGCATATTGGTCACGGCCATTGATATCATGCAGCGCGTCACCTTGCGCAAAATGGGGTTCGTCTCATGAGTTGGATCATCGGAATATTGGTGTTTTGGGCGCTGGCCTGGGCCGCAAATGTGCGGCTGGTGCATTCGGCTTACGCGGACACGACCGCCGTGCGTGTTGCCGTCCCAGTGCTGTTTGGGATCACCATTTTGGTGCTGTGGGAAGGCTTGGTGCGTGGATTTGGCGTGAGCCAGGTCATCCTGCCGCCACCCAGCCAGGTCCTGGTTGTCTTTGCACAGTCTACAGATTTGCTTTGGGTGGATTTTGTGCAGACCGTGCTCAAAGGCGCGCTGCGGGGCTTCTTGATTGGTGCCTGTGCCGCCTTTGTGGTGGCCTTGCTGATTGACCGCAGTGCGTTTCTTACGCGGGGTTTGCTGCCGATTGGCAACTTTGTCGCCGCTTTGCCGATTGTGGGGGTGGCCCCCATTCTGGTGAACTGGTTTGGGTTTGACTGGCAATCCAAGGCCGCGGTGGTTGTGGTCATGGTGTTCTTCCCCATTCTGGTGAACACGGTGCAAGGGTTGCGTGAAACCGATGCGATGCAGCGGGATCTGATGCGCACCTATGCGGCCGGGTATTTCCAGACCTTGCTGAAATTGCGCATTCCTGCGGCGATGCCGTTCATTTTCAACGGGCTGAAAATTGCCACAACCTTGGCACTGATCGGGGCGATTGTGGCGGAGTACTTCGGCTCACCGACGCGGGGCATGGGGTTCCGGATTTCTACCGGCGTGGGCAGCCTGTCCATTGATCTGGTGTGGGCCGAGATTTTTGTCTCAGCGCTCGTGGGCAGCGCCTTTTACGGGGTGGTGGCCTGGATTGAGAAACGGGTGACCTTTTGGCACCCATCCCAGAGAAAATCGCGATGAGGAGGAGGTAACTTCCTTTTCCATCTCGTCAGAGGATGTGCCATCCTGTGCGCGATTGATGGAAATTTAGGCAAAGGCCAATTTGAATGAATTCATAGCGATCCCAAAGGGTTCTGCTTTGTGACAGGCACCACGGAGATGGTGCATCAATAAACAAAAGCCAAATACCAACAAGGAGAAAGCCAAAATGAAAACAATGATGAAAGCTCTGACTGTTGCGGCGCTGGGCGTGTCCGCCAGCATTGCACAGGCTGCGGATGAGGTGACGCTTCAACTGAAGTGGGTCACGCAGGCGCAGTTTGCGGGCTACTATGTGGCGCTGGAAAACGGGTTTTACACGGAAGAAGACCTGGACGTGACCATCAAGCCGGGTGGCCCGGATATTGCGCCGACACAGGTCTTGGCCGGTGGCGGTGCAGATGTGACCGTTGAGTGGATGCCAGCGGCGCTTGCGGCACGCGAAAAAGGCCTGCCGATGGTCAATATTGCGCAGCCGTTCAAATCCTCCGGCATGATGCTGACCTGCCGTAAGGACGCCGGTGTGACCTCCACCGACGACTTCGTCGGCAAAACGCTGGGCGTTTGGTTCTTCGGCAACGAATTCCCCTTCCTGAGCTGGATGTCGCAGTTGAAGCTGGGCACCGACGGTGGCGATGCGGGTGTTGAAGTGCTCAAGCAGGGCTTCAACGTGGATCCAATCCTGAACGGTCAGGCGGCCTGTGTGTCGACCATGACCTACAACGAGTACTGGCAGGTGATTGACGCTGGCTTGACGCCAGATGATCTCACCACCTTCAAGTACGAAGATCAGGGCGTGGCGACGCTAGAAGACGGTCTCTATGTGCTGGAAGAAAAGCTGGCGGACCCGGCCTTTGAAGACAAAATGGTGCGCTTTGTGCGCGCGTCCATGAAAGGCTGGAAGTGGGCTGAAGAGAACCCAGAAGAAGCGGCCATGATTGTGCTGGAGTATGACGAAACCGGTGCACAGACCGAAGAGCATCAAGTGCGCATGATGGGCGAGATTGCCAAGCTCACCGCAGGTTCCAATGGCGCTTTGGTGGAAGCAGATTATCAGCGCACAGTGGACAGCCTGATGTCTGGCGGATCTGATCCAGTGATCACCAAGATGCCAGAGGGCGCTTGGACCCACGCGATCACCGACAAAGCCCTGAACTAAGTTCGGTTTTGAGTGGTTGAAAAGGCCGGGTTTTGCCCGGCCTTTTTTCTGTGGCACAGGGTTCCAATCTGGTCATTGATGACATATATGAAGTTCGGAATGTGATGCTGGAGAGTTTCCATGAGCGGTAAAAAACTGACCTGTTTTGACTGTGGCCAAGTGAACCGCGTGCCCTATGACAAGCTGGGCGCGGGGCCGAAGTGCGGTACCTGTGGCGCGGGCTTGATGAGTGGTAAGGTGGCAGAGGCTGATCTGGCGACGTTTGAAAAAGCTGTGCGCACGGATGATGTGCCGCTCGTGGTAGATTTTTGGGCGCCGTGGTGTGGTCCGTGTCGGCAGATGGCACCACAGTTCCAGGCGGCAGCGCAAGAGTTTAAGGGGCAAGTCCGACTGGTGAAGCTCAATACGGAGGCCCACCCAAATGCCGGTCGAAAATACCGTATTGCCGGAATTCCGACCATGGCGGCCTTCACCAATGGGAAAGAGCGCGCGCGGCAGTCCGGCGCTATGCCAAAGTCAGCCATTGTGAACTGGGTTAAGGCGTCCGTCTAAACCCGTTCAGCAGGTAGCGCGGGAGTTGGGCAAGCACCTTGCGGGCCAGTTCCGGATACTCCACCTCACCGGCGAGCAGACGCATGTACATCGTGCGCACCGTGCCTGAGCGACGGAAAGATCCGATCAGGGATTTGTACCAGCGTGGCGCAAAAATGATGCGGCGCAGGATTCGGGCGATGCGCAGGTTGCGGTGGATCTCTTTGAGGTGGTTTTTATACAGGTCCAGAGCGCTGTGCGGCGCGGCGGTTTTGATTGCCTCGCAGGCGGCCTGTGCCGCGAGTTGGCCGCTTTTCATCGCAAAGGCAATGCCTTCTCCGGTGATCGGATCAACAAGCCCAGCTGCATCTCCTGCGAGTAAAATGTGGGCGCGGCCCGGGGTTGGGCGGAAGTCGCCAAATGGGAGGTGATGCCCTTTGATTTTGGCAACCTCAGACGGAAGTCCAAGCGTGCGCATATAGCGCTGCATCTGGTGCTTCATATCCGGGTTGGGCTGACGCAATCCCCCCACGCCAATGGTGGTGGAACCTTGTTTGGGAAAGGACCAGCCATAGCCCCATTTGGCGGCGGCGAAGTCAATGCGCAGCGGCTGTTTATCCGGGGCTTGGATTGATACCGGCGCTTCGATTTCTAGGCCAAACCCGATGGTTTTGGTGTCAAAAGACTTGCCAAAGAGGTGCTTGGCGACCAGGGAATTCACCCCGTCGGCACCGATGATCACTGCGGCCGTCAAGGCCGTCCCGTCGCGTAATTTTACCGCGGTATCAGTGAGTTTCGCGATCGCCTGCCCGGTGAAGTCCTCCACCCCGGCATCAAGCGCGTGGGTGAACATGGCGGCGTCCAGATCCAGTCGCATTGTCAAATGCAGAGGCGGTATGTCTTTGAGCACTGCCAGCTCGCGGCCGTCGTGCCAGAAGGCCATTTCGTCACGGGTCACGGCGTGGCTTAGGTCGACGTCCTGGCCAAAAATTTCGTGGTAGTAGGTCCGGCTGCGCTCGGTAAAAAGACCACCGCAGAGTTTTGATCGTGGGAAGGTGGCCTTGTCGATCAGCGCCACGGAGCAGCCCTGTTTCGCCGCCCAGGTCGCGGCCGCGCTGCCGGCGGGGCCGGCGCCAATTACAATGATGTCAAACTGGGTCATCTGCGCGTCCTTCTGGGGCGGGTTTCTACCAGCTTTTCGCGGCGGCACCAGAGCGTTAGGGTGAGGAAAGCCAAGAAAGGACGCGCCATGAGTGACGAGAAACAACCAGACGGAGAAGCAACCCTGCGGGTGCTAGCGATGCCGTCAGATGTGAACATCAATGGCGACATTTTTGGCGGCTGGGTGTTGAGCCAGATGGATATTGCCAGCGGTATTGTCGCTGCCCAACGGGCCAAAGGGCGGGTGACCACCGTGGCGGTGGATGCGATGCAGTTCATTCGGCCGGTGCAAGTGGGTGACGTGCTCTGTGTCTGGGCCTGGGTAGAGCGCGTCGGGCGCAGTTCTATGGGTGTGAAAATCGAGGCCTGGGCGGTGCGGCACCGGCGGGGTGTTTCGGAGAAAGTCACAGAGGCGGTGTTCACCTATGTGGCGATTGATGAGGATGGCAAACCGCGGCCGGTGCCGGAAGAAGATGCGGCCTGGCCGCCGCGTTAAATTGGTCTGATTGGCACGTCGGTATTGCGTCGGTATCGCGGCTGTTTTGCGGAGGTGGGCGTTGGGGCCTGGGCAACGGCGGCGGACGCTTGGGTTTTTCGGCTTTAACCGCTGATGGGCAGGCTGTGTCCTGAGGAGGCAGAGCATGTCCGAGGATCAGAAAGAAAGCCTGCCGCTGGTGCCGGGGGCGCGCAAAGGCGGCAAGGCGCAGCGCATGGCGCGCGAGGCGTTGGCGCGCAATCTGTTGGTGCTGACGTCCGAAACCTGGGTGACGGAGGCACTCAAGGAAGCGGTGCCGGAGGCCTGGCATACGCTGGAGCAGGATCTGGATGTGGCGGAGCCGAGGGAGAAGGTGACGCTGTATCTCGACCGCTCGGTGGCGAAGTTTTATCGCGCCATGGGGCAGGGCTATCAGGCGCGCATCAATCGGTTGCTGGCGACCTGGGCGCAGATGAAGATAGCTGAAGAGGTGCAACTGGACGCGCATTTGGCGGCGCGGTTGCGCGATTAGGGGCGCTGCCCCGTCACAGCAGGCTGTGACTCCCTGAGGTATTTTAAGAAAGAGAAAGCGTTATGCTTTGTAGAGGCCAAATTCGTCTTGCTCGGCGAAGCGGCCGCGCAGAGCGGTGAGCGTCAGACCGATGAGGCCGGTGCAGAGCGGGAAGCCCAAAGAAAAGCTCAGGTAGGTGGAGAGCGCGGTCCAGACCGAGGCGTCCTGAAACATCATCTGAATGCCACCAAGCAGGATGCCTGCGATGCTGCCAGCAAAGATGAGGATGAGGGCCATGACTGCGTCTCCGGTTCGTGTCGTTAACCATTACTAGGGTGAAATGGGGCGCAAATGTGGCACGGTTGGGGCTTTGCTGTGGGCGGTGGCTAAAACTTATCCGGGTTTGTTGGGGCGCAGGGTTTGGGCGAGGGCGGAGAAGGAAGCCGTGAGGGTCGCGGCAAGGGTGGCGACCGAAAACACACCGGTGGCGATCCAGCCGAAATACCAGAGCTTTCCGGCCAGTTGGTCCTCGGCATAGGAGGCGGCGAATTGGGTTTGGCCGTATTTGGCGGCGGCGAAGGCCAGTGCGCTTGCGATGGCGAAGGTGAGGGCGAGCGGCAATGGACGCAGTTTGAGGCCCGCGAGGGTGGCGAGGATCAGGCCGATGGGGGCGCCGATGAGGAGGGTCTTTTGGCTCCACCATGGGTGTGCGCCGAGGGGGCGGGCGATGTCCAACGCGATGAGGGCGGCCATGAGGAGCGCGGCGATGAGGGCAGGGAGCAGGTGGCGCATTGGGTGGTTCCTCGTGAGTGGTGGTGCACTGAGGATGGGGGCGCGGTGTGGTTGTTTTAAGAGGTGTTACAGGGGATGGCGGGGGTGTGATGTTTGTTGCTGGTGGGCTGGGCGTCGGCCGACCTCGGGTGGGCGAGGGGTGGAACATGCGCTTGCTTCGTGCAGGATCTTTCCAGAAAAAAATGTTTTCGATGCTTGAGTGGAACTGCACCTATTGACATTTTCCGGAGCTACGCCTATCTCGAAGGTGTAGTCGGGCTGAGCATTCGGTGCTGCCCAAAAAAATAAGAGGCTTCCCTTCAAGGCAATTCCTGTTGCCGTTGAAGCGGAAGCCTCAATCATTTTGTCTAGTTTGCTGTCTAAGAACCTACCGACCGGTGGGAAAAATCGTATGTACCACGGACGATTTAGGGCGTTTTCGAGTTCATCGGCAAGAATCCCAATATCAAACCCCTCTAAAGCGGCGATCGCACAATTTGCGGTATTTAATTCGTCCGATTTCCAGGTGGTGTCGTGCTTGAACCTTCTGGACATGGCACGTAGGCCGTTCAATAGGATAGTTCGGTTTTCCTTAGATCTGCTCAGTCTTCTGGTGACCAAGAACATGTAAGCAGTAAACATCATCCGAGACTGGCAATAAACTAGCCGAAAAATCCGTTCATCAGCAGTCTCTTCTTCAGGTCCAAAGTCAGAAAATTGAAAAATTAGATCAAACTCTTGAGCGCTGGCATCGGACTTCGCCAAATTGATTTTTCCAGGAGAAAAGTACTCAAGAGGCTGGTTGGGCAATGAACGCCTATTTTTCTTTTTGCTCTCTTTAACGCCTTTAGGGACTCGCCAGAACAAGAACGGATCTCCCACGAAAACGAATTCGGAGGCATCCTCGGACAAAGGGTGTTCCTTTAGATAACTACTTTTAGTGCTGCCTAAGATATAGCTCTGCAATAGGGAGTTGGAAATGCTTGCGAGCCGCGCCTCGTGTCTTCTTCCATCTTGCAGGGAAACCTTGACTTCGCGGTTCAGTACCTGTTTTGCGAGGAATTCGAGGTCTATTTCCGTGCCTAATTCTGCGATGTGCGCGATTTGGGCCGGATCTGCTCGGAACCCAAATTCAAACTTACCTGAAAATTGACCGTCGAAATAGAAGCGCCGGTAAATTGGAACCAGAGAAATGCACTCTGGTTCCATAGGAGACAATTTGAAAGGAGTTGGTCGAGAGAAACGAACTAGGTTATCAAAGTCCGCGAAGAATTCTTCCCCTTCTATGCCCAATCCAGACTGATTTCTCCTGGAAATTTTTCCAAAGCCACGCACGAACTCTGCTCGAGGGGCGAAAGATCCCCAAACAGGTTTTTCTAAACGTCCGTTGTCGCCACCTTGCAACGCGCGAAAATCAGAAATCAGAAATCGGAAAGACAACACAAACAAACACAATGAAATCCTTTCACCAGATGTTTGGGCAAGCTAACGCACAAAGATACTGAGGAACATACCTTCTAACTGCGAAATGTTGCCATACACTCGGTTCGCAGAACTATTTAACGCGAGGCATTTGGGCGTTCCGCGGGTCGGACACGTAAGCCCGCTTTTCGGGCTTTGGTTGCCAGAGTTAGAGATGGCCAAAAAAGAAAACCCGCGGCGGAGCGCAGGTGTTTTTGTCTGTCATTCAGCGTTTGTGTGCCCTCTCACCGGGGCGCGTGCGGGTTAATGGCTGTACCAAAACCCTGTCACGCGCGGTAAGTGTTTGACGGGGTCAAACACTTACCGAGTAAATTTCTTATGCTTCAGGCGCTTGGGCTCCAAGGCATCTGGGCCGAGGCGACGTTTCTTGTCTTCTTCGTAGTCTTCAAAGTTGCCTTCGAACCATTCCACATGGGCGTCGCCTTCAAAGGCCAGCATGTGGGTACAGATGCGGTCGAGGAAGAAGCGGTCGTGGGAGATGACCACGGCGCAGCCAGCGAAATCCACCAAAGCGTCTTCGAGCGCGCGGAGGGTTTCCACGTCCAGATCGTTGGTTGGTTCGTCGAGCAGGAGGACGTTGCCGCCTTCTTTCAAGAGACGCGCCATGTGCACGCGGTTGCGTTCACCGCCGGAGAGCAGGTTCAGTGGTTTTTGCTGATCGCCGCCTTTGAAGTTGAAGGACGAGCAGTAGGCGCGGGAGTTCACTTGCGCGTCGCCCAGTTCGATGATTTCCGCGCCGCCGGAGATGGCTTCCCAGACGGTGTCTTTGTCGTTCAGATCGTCGCGGGACTGGTCCACATAGGAGAGCTTCACGGTGTCACCGTATTCGATGGAGCCTTCGTCAGGCTGTTCCTGACCGGTGAGCATTTTGAAGAGCGTGGATTTACCGGCGCCGTTGGGGCCGATCACGCCGACAATGCCGCCGGGAGGCAGGGAGAACTCGAGGTTTTCGATCAGCTGCTTGTCACCAAAGTGCTTGGACAGACCGTTAACCTCGATGACTTTGGAGCCAAGGCGCGGGCCGTTTGGAATAACGATCTGGGCGCGGGTGATTTTCTCACGCTCGGACTGGCTGGCGAGGTCGTTATAGGCGGCGATACGGGCTTTGGATTTGGCCTGACGGGCTTTCTGACCCTGACGCATCCATTCGAGTTCGCGCTCCAGCGTTTTCTGCTTGGATTTGTCCTCGCGGGCCTCTTGCTCCAGACGTTTGGCTTTCTGCTCCAGCCATGCGGAGTAGTTGCCCTCATATGGAATACCGCGGCCGCGGTCGAGCTCGAGGATCCAGCCGGTGATGTCGTCGAGGAAGTAGCGGTCGTGGGTGACGCAGAGGATGGTGCCTTTGTAGTCGATCAGGTGCTGTTGCAGCCAGGCGATGGTTTCCGCGTCGAGGTGGTTGGTCGGTTCGTCAAGCAGCAGCATGTCGGGCGCTTCCAGCAGCAGTTTGCAGAGCGCGACACGGCGTTTCTCACCACCGGAGAGATCGGCGATGTTGGCGTCATCCGGTGGGCAGCGCAGGGCTTCCATGGAGATGTCGACCTGGCTGTCCAGATCCCAGAGGTTCTGGGCGTCGATGTCGTCCTGCAGCTTGGCCATTTCCTCGGCGGTTTCGTCCGAGTAGTTCATTGCCAGTTCGTTGTAGCGGTCCAGAATGTCTTTCTTGGCCTTCACGCCGAGCATGACGTTTTCGCGCACGGTGAGGCTTTCGTCGAGCTGTGGCTCCTGTGGCAAGTAGCCCACTTTGGCGCCCTCAGCGGCCCAAGCCTCGCCGGTGAAGTCTTTGTCCAGACCGGCCATGATTTTCATCAGGGTCGATTTACCGGCACCGTTGACGCCGACCACACCGATTTTCACGCCCGGAAGGAAGGACAGGTGGATGTTTTCGAAACACTTTTTACCGCCGGGGTAGGTCTTGGAGACACCCTGCATGTGGTAGACGTACTGATATGAGGCCATTGGATGTCGACTCCGATGAGAATGCTGTTTCAGCGGGTCTAGCCAAGCGCGGGCAAAAGGGCAATGATCCGCGCGATCAAGAAGAAGGAATTTGCCATGCGATGGTTGGCGGTTGTCTGCGCGATCTGGGCTTCACCGGGGGCGGCGCAGGTCACGAACTACGAGGCGGATGGCAATCTGGAAAGCACGTTTGACGTGGGTTGTGTGGCGCTCAGTGAGTTGTCTAACAACTACTCACCGGCGGATTTGGCCGGAGGGGTGATCCGCTGTTTTGAGGACGGGCAGGATGACAGTGCGTTTGAGCTGATTGTGACGATGCAGCTGCGTACGGCGTTTGACACGCGGCGGGTGGAGGACACCACGGCGCATCAGGCCGGGCAGGTGATGATGCTGGAGATCCAATATGCCACCGGCGATGATTTTGGCCCGCGTATGCAGGAGGCGTCGGCGCGGTTTGGCGACAGCGGCAGCCCGCGCCACACAGCGCTATGCGAGCAAATGGCGGCGTTTGGCCCACCCAGCCATTCCCCGCGCTATATGGTCCAACACGGCATGAGCGCCTTTACGGGGCGTGAGGGTGATGGGCTGTTGGACGATTTTGACCCGGCGGAGAGTTGGCAGATGCTGTTGGAAGAGTATCTGCAGTGTGGGTAAGGGGGCTCTGACAGGCAGCTGGTCGCCAACGGCTTGCCACCTGTCAGCTTGGAGTTAGTTGTATTCTTGAAGAAACTGAATGTCACCGTTTAGGCCATAGAGCATTTCTGTCAGTACCCGACCGTCAGGCATCAGTTCGTGTTCCAAAGTGACACTTTTGGCGCCAGCATATCTCTGCGCAGGTCCACCGCTGCACGTTGTTTTGAATTTTTGGAGTAGGTTTCCGCGTTTCTTGCGTGGTTTGCCAACCAGAGCAATGTCTCCGACATTTCCAGCACAGTTCTTACGGACAAACTTTTGAATTTCGCGGAGTGAAAAACCGTCGACCAGCAAAGTGCCCTCTACTGTCGAGGTCTTTTTCTTAATGCGATAACTGACATATTTGTCAGCGGCCGCAGCAGGGAGCGCGCCGCAAAGGCATAGTGCTGTTGCAGCCACGATGATTTTTTTCATGATTTGACCTTCGGTGTTAAACGGGAATTGGTGTATTGAATTTTGTGCTGGTCATGCAATCTTAGATTGTGCAGGTTCGACGGATTAGGTCTTGGTCTCTGTGCCAAGCTTGACCTTCCCGTCCCAAAAGCCCACTAAACCCCGTGCCTTACGGATTGCCATATGTTGCGCGCGGCCAGCGGATCGGCCTGCTTGGGGGATCGTTTGATCCGCCACATGTGGGGCATGTGCATATCACCAAAGAGGCGCTCAAGCGGTTTGGGTTGGATCAGGTCTGGTGGCTGGTGAGCCCGGGCAATCCGCTTAAGGATCGTGGGCCGGCCAAGCTGGCGCGGCGCATGGCGGCGGCGCGGGAGATCATGGACCATCCACGCGTGCATATCTGTGATTTTGAGAGCCATGTTGGCACACGCTACACCGCGGAGACGCTGGCGGTATTGCAGGACAAATGCCCGCAAGCGCGGTTTGTCTGGTTGATGGGGGCGGACAATTTGGCGCAATTTCACCGTTGGAAAGACTGGCAAGAGATCATGGCGCGGGTGCCGGTGGGGGTGCTGGCGCGCCCCGGTGATCGGATCGCAGCGCGCACGGCCAAAGCGGCGCAGGTGTTTCGCCATGCGCGGCTCCACCCCAGACAGAATCGCCTCCTCGGACAGACACCGGCGCCAGCCTGGGCATTTGTGAACATGCCGATGCGGTCAATCAGCTCGTCTCAAATTCGAGAAAATGTTTCTTGGTCAAAGGGTTAAAGTGTTTCACCCATGCGGGTGAAATTCGCTTTGCGCCATGTAAGTCTCTATTAACTCGGCAGGACTAATTTGAGCTCGGAACTAAAGGCGTCTGTGCGCCTTTTGAGGCGGGCAGATCCCCTGTTTCACCGCAAAGGCCACAGAAGCACACAGTAAACGATTTCTTTTCCGGCATGGGGTGCCGGGGAGGGCGTGAGGCTTCGCATGGGTCGCAACAGACTTGCCAGAAGCGCGTATTGGAATGGAAACTGCGTCAGATTCTGGCGCCTAAGCAGGCTTTGCCGTGACATGCGGAGAGCTGGCCGGAGCGAATAATGACTGGTGACAAGAAACGGTCTTTTGGGGTGTCGATCATGGGGCGGCTGTTGCTGCCGATTGTCGCCTGTATTTTGGTGTCCTTCATTGCGACCACCGTATTTTGGGTGAGCAAGCAGAGCAACACGCTGATGAAGGCGTTTGAGAGTGAACTGGCCCTGTCGCAGACTTTTGTCGCGCCGCCGGTGGCCGCGGCTGTGTGGGATTTCAACACCGATGGCGCCGAAGGGGCGATCGCGGGCGTTACGCAGATGGAAAACGCGCTTTTTGCCAAAGTGTTCGTGGATGGTGAGCAGTTCGCGGAAGTGGCTGTGGAAGGCACAGATCAAACCGGATGGGAAGAAGGCATCGCCGAGATCTTGGCGATGGAAGAGGCGGAAGCCCGGTTGGAAGCCAACCATGTGGCTTATGTGAAGTTCCCAATCCATCACTCCGACGGCTCGGTGGTCGCGGTGATGGTTATGGGCTTCTATGACGGCGTGATTGCTGCGGTGGTGAATGAACTTTACATGCAGTCGCTGATTACTGTGGCGGCGATTTGCCTGATTATGTCGGGTATCGTGTATTATGCCGCGGCGGGTGTGACCCGTCCGTTGGCAGCGATTGTGGCCCGGATTTCGGCCCTGCGGGAAGGCGATACCGCGAGCGACGTGCCTTCCACGGATCGTAAAGACGAGCTGGGACGATTGGCCCGTGCCGTGTTGGAATTTGTGGAAACCATCAAGACCAACAAGGCGATGGAAGATCAAGCGCAAGAGACCGCACGAGAGCAATCGGAGGTGGTGAACGAGCTGGCGGATGGTTTGAACCATCTGGCGCAGGGGCAATTGAGCCACCGTATCACCACGGAATTCAGCAGCGACTATGAGATGCTGCGGGCCGACTTCAACAAGACTGCCGAAGCGTTGGATGATGTGATTGGCCGTGTCTTGGGCACGATCTCGCAGATCGAAGGTGAGACCGATGAAATGGCGCAGGGCACTCAGAACCTTGCCAAGCGGACTGAAGCGCAGGCGGCAACTCTGGAAGAAACCGCAGCGGCCATTGGCTCCATCACAGACAGTGTGCAGGCCGCGTCTGATCAGACCAAATCTGTGGAAGACACCGTGGATGCGACCAAATCCGAGGCGCTGCGTGGCGGCGAGATTGTGAAATCCGCAATGGACGCGATGCATGACATCAAGGAAAGCTCCGGCAAAATCAGCGAGATCAACCGGGTGATCGAAGATATTTCCTTCCAAACCAACCTGTTGGCCCTTAATGCCGGGGTTGAGGCCGCGCGGGCCGGCGACAGTGGCCGAGGCTTTGCGGTTGTGGCCTCCGAAGTGCGCTCTCTGGCGCTGCGCTCCGCAACCAGTGCGCATGAAATCAAAGAGCTGATTGATACCTCCTCCGAACAGGTGGAAGTTGGTGCGGACCTTGTGGATCAGGCCGGAAAGGCGATCGAAGAGATCATCACCAAGATCCAGGACGTGAGCAAACTGGCGGTGCAGATCGCAGAAAGCTCTCGCGATCAAGCCACCGCCATCACCGAAATCAACTCCGGTGTTATGGATCTGGACCGCGTGACGCAACAGAACGCCTCCCTGGTGGAGCGCTCCAGCGAGCAGGGACGTGCATTGCAGAAAGCGGCAAGCGAGCTGGCTGATCTTGTTGCAAGCTTCCGTCCATCCTCCGTTGGGGACGCGCCCGTCGCGGACTATGAGGAAGAGTACCTTCAATCTGCCTGAGGCAAGTACCCAAAAGACGCAAAACGAGGCCGGAACGCAGCAATGTGTTTCGGCCTTTTCTTTTGTGAGCGGGCTTTGGGCTACTGCGGTGTTTAGGCGGTTTTTACCAAATCGGCGCAGAATGAATGGGGGTATGGCGTGGGAGACTGAGAGAGGACTTGTTATGCAAAAACGTGTGCTGATGTTTGCAACCCTGACCCTTTTGGCTGTGTCGACCATGGCAGCTACCGGATCTGCGCAAAGGGGCTTCTCGGTGTCTGAACACTTCGACTTTTGAGAAGGTCAGTGCGGGCACAGAGGCGTTTAGGGCGTTGGCGTTTCGGGTTTCAGGCCTGCTGAGAGGGTTTGCAGCGGCGTGAAGCTCATGTGTCCAACATAGGCTGTGGCTGAGGCACCATCCAGTGCCAGACCCGCCCAGTTTTGCACGCTTTTATCGGCGGCCCAGAGGTTTGCGAACAAATAGCCCGGCTCTTTGGGCAGTGGGGTGTCGTCTTCTGTGACCTCAAACACGAGCTTTCCGTCGACATACCAGCGCAGTCGATCCGGGTGCCAGTCAAAAGCGTAGGCCCTTGGGCGATCCACCGCGTCAAAGCCTAGAGGGATCTGGCGGCTATGGAGCACGCCGTCCACAAACCAGGCGATCTGCATGCGGGTTGTGTCCTGGCCCAGAAACTCGATGTCAATTTCGTCATGCTGCGTGCCATAGTGCGGACCGGTATAGGTGAAGAATCCGGTGACAATCCCTGCGCCTTTGGCCGGGTGGAGCATGGCTTCGTAGCGGCCATAATGGCTGCGGGTGTCTCGCCGGACAGAGGCCCCGACAAAGCGGTTTTCGGCACCGGTTTGCGGTGTGAGCGAGAGGTGAAGCCCGTGCTCAAATCGGAGGTTGGCGCGGCTCCAATCTGTATCGAACGCCGGATGGCTGAACCGGTAGTTGGCAATGTGCCACCCTTGCGTCGGTGCCGCGAGGAAGTGCTCTGAAAACCCACGTATTTGGTTGGACATGACCGGTGCAGCTGTGCACATCGCCAGCGAGAATCCCAAGCACCACGCGCGGTTGGGTAAATGAAAACGTCCCATCAGGCCCCCACCCGATTAAGGTTAATGGCGTTCTGCCATACCTTTGTGAACTACCTTTGGGGGTAGGGGAGCAAGATCAAATTGGGATGTTGGTTAATGCAGTGGCTTGGTTAACGAATGTTTAGCCGCAGGGTCACACATCTTTCGGTGGACAGGTCTTTGCCTGAATTTCCACACGTCGGTTCAGTGGCGAAGTGGTGGGAATACCTTGTAGAGGGACGGCTTCGCCCTCTGACAGCACGTCGCGCAGCCGTGTTGGGTCCTTTAACCCGCTGCGGAGGGCATTGGCCACGGTGTCAGCCCGCTTTTGGGCAAGAGCTTTGTTTGCGGCGCCCCCGCCGCTGCTGTCGGAGTGACCGATCAGCCGCAAGCAGGCGTTTTGCATGGCGGTGGTGTCCAAGACCGACAGGAGCACCGCAATTTGCACTTGTGCGTCATCATTAAGGTCCGCCCCGCCTTGAGGAAAGAAGATATGGCTTTCGAGCATCTCCTCAGACAGGCCTGTGGTGGTCTTTGGCGCAGGGGCGGAGGGCATGACGCAGCGCTCTGGGGTCACGCCGTAGACCTCCTGTGCCCGGGCGCAGAGCGCAGTGTCGTCCAACGCCAACGCTTTGGATGGGAGGGACAGGATCAGACCAAGGATCAGCAGGGGGACAGACTGGTTCACAACACTCATAACAACACTCCTTACTGGGACAGGATACCGCCAAACCTTTGCCAAGTGGTGAATGAATGGGGAACAAAAGAAAAACAAAGAGATAAATTTTCACTATTTGTTCACCTTCAGGTGCGACGCTAGAGGCACTGAGTGTTTGGTAATGGTGAACTGCATGGTTGCAGATGGTCCAGAAGCGGGGCGACATGCCTGGATTGACGCGTTGCGGTTGTGCGCAGGCGTTTCCATGGTTGGATTGCATGTGACAGCGGATGCCCATGGGCAACCGTTTCCCGAGGCGGACCCGGCGGCGCGCTTGGCGCCCATGTTGCTGCGCGCGCTGCTGTATACGGCCCGTACGGAACTGTTCCTGATGATCTCGGTAATGTTGCTGTTGATTGCGTTGGCGCGGCGGCCGCGGGGGTATGGCACAGTGATGGCCCAGCAAGCGCGGCGGCTTTTGATCCCGTTTGTGTTTTGGACGCTGTTCTATGCGCTGTTTTACCTGCTAAAGTCTGCGGCTTTTGGCTATCAAGCGCATGTTTGGGCTGCGCTGGGGCAGCCGGGCACCTGGGCAGGGTATTTCCTGCTCGGGAATGTCAAATACCACATGCATTTTATTCCGACACTCTTTGCGTTGCTGTTGTTTTTTCCGCTCTTCCAAATCGCGGAGCGGCGTCCGGCATTGGGGAGTGCGGTGCTTGTTGGCCTTATTGCAAAACAATGGCTGGACCCGATGGTTTATGCGGCATTCTGGGGGACGGAAGCGCTCGGCTACGTTGTGCGCGGCGTCAAAGTTATGAGCTATTTAGGCTATGGGTTGGCCGCAGGATCCGTGGTGGGGATTTGGCGCCGGACCACCTCTGCGCAGCGCGCGGGGTGGTTGGGGGCCGTTTTGGTCGCAGCCGGCGTGTTGTTTTCGCTGAAACTGATGGTGACAGTTCGAGTTGTGGCGCAAGGCCAATGGGTTTTTGACGATCCATTTGGATATTGGGCGGATTATCTGATGCCGCTCTCGCTTTTGCTTTTGGCCTTGTGTTTGGCGCAAAGGGCCTGGCCTAGCTGGACCTCACATGCCGCCAAATACGCCTTTGGCCTGTACCTCTGTCATCCCATCTTTCTCGATTTTGCGGAGATGTTTTTGGCGCGGCACGCCTTGTCGCCAGGTCAGTCGGTGGCTGTCGAACTGGCGTGGACCTTGCCCACTACGGCGCTGTTTGTCTGGGCGCTTGGCCGCAGCGCTTTGATGGCGTGGACGATCGGGTTGGGATCTCTGCCACGCATGGGATGGCAGCGCCGTCCTCAAAACATATGAGCCCGTTCAAGTTCAAGGAGACCAAGATGCTTACGCAGTCCGAAGACGTTGGTATGATTTCCATTCTTAAGATCGCAACTGCTTGTCTGACGTCGGCGGACTACGCGGATTTGAAGGTCGCGCAAGCCCGCTGTGTTGAGCGCGGAAGATCTGCAATGCTGGTGGACTTGAGTGCTGTGCGCCGTATGTCGCGCTCTGGCATGGCGGCTTTGGTGGAATTCCAAAGTGAGGCGCCCGCGCAGATGGCTGTTGGTTTCTGGGGGGCATCGGAGCGGGTCAAACACCATATCGCGCAGTGCCCTTTGGCCGGATTGCTCACGCTCTTTGCGACGCGCGAGGCCGCGCTTGCGGCCCCCAGGTTTCGGCAACGTCAGCTGGCAGGAGTCAAGGCGGTGCTGTTGGTGGCAGGCACGGGGTCTCGGATGGGGCCACTGAGTCAGGATACGCCCAAACCATTGCTTGATTTCCTGGGGCGACCGGTGATTGACCACGTCATGCGCCATTTGAGTGGGTTTGGCATTCGCGACTTTATTCTGAACCCTGGACATCTGGCGCCGCAATTTCACGCCCATATTCAAAGCTCGGCCCTACGCAGTGTGCAGTTTTCAAACGAAGGCCACTGGCAAGGGGGGCGGTGGATAGCGCAGCCGGTGGGGTCGGCGTCCACGTTGCGGCAGCTGCAGATCGGTGGCAGTGCCTTTGATCAGGACTTTCTGGTGCTCTGTGGGGATGCGGTGATCGACATTGATGTGGTCGACCTTTTGGCGCGGCATCAAGCAAGCGGGGCAGATGTGACCATCGCGGCGCAGAAGGTCCCGCGCGATCAGGTGCAAAAATATGGGATAATTGACGTTGATCGTACCGGACGGGTGCGGCGTTTTGTGGAAAAGCCGGCTCCTGAATTGGCACCGTCCCAATTGGCAAGTACCGGGATTTACGTGTTTTCGCCACGCGCGCTGGGCCATATCACTGCCGCGCCAGATCAGGACATTGCCTTACATTTGTTGCCCGCTCTGCTTCGCGCCGGACGGTCTCTACACGTCTATGAAAGGCCGTTTAGTTGGGTCGACATTGGATGCGGGCGCGACTATTTCGCCGGCCTGTCAAAGGGATTGCGGGGGCTTATTCCTGCGTTGGTGCCGCGGGCGCGTGAAATCCGCCGCCATGTTTGGGCTGCCGATGGGGCTCAGGTCTCTCCGCGCGCGGTGATCGTTGGCCCGACGTTCGTCGGTCCGGACGCCGTCATTGAGGCGGGTGCAAAACTGGACGGACCGGTTGTGGTGGGCGCGCGTGCGCGTATTTGCACACGCAGTCTTGTGCGGCACTCAGTGATTTGTCCCGAGACACGCGTCTCGTCTGGTACGTGGGTGGACGATATGATTGTGGCGCCAGACTGGGCGTTTGATCATCGATTGGCGGCCGCAGCGCCGCAGTCAACATGCCCCATGGAAGGGGTAGATCGGGTACCTTCACATCCGGAGGCGGCATTGCTGCGCACCCGCGCGACGATGCAGGTGCAGAGTGGGCGCGCGTGATGGTGCGAGTGGCGTCGGGAGCGCAGATCAAAACGTCTGCCTTGGCGGGGGCGCTGGGATGAGAGCTCTGATCCTGAGCGTTATCCTTTTGTGTTCCGTATCTTTCCCTGCATTGGGGCAAGGGAATACCGCCGGCTCGCTTATTCCTGCCCAAGATCGCTTTTGGATTCTTTGGGAAAAAGTGAGCTTTGTCGGGCACCATTGTCCGGGCGGCCCGCAATGTCAGGAAAAACACCAATATGCCAGCCGGCCGTTGGATACAGACAACACCGGTTTTATCTATCGCCTGTTTGGTCTGCGAGATGGTGCGCAGCGCGGGTCCCCTTGGCCGCAGGACCACCCCGACGCCCCGGTGATCTGTCAAAGAAATCAGGCCGCGCTCAGCCTTGGCTTTGATCCAGCCGCCTTGCCGCGGTCAGAAAAGGGCAAGGTTCTCAGAGGGATCGACAAGCTGTACCTTGATCTTACAACGCTCAAAGCGCCACCTGGATTTTCTGACACGTTTGGCGCGGGCCTGCAGGCTGAATTTGTTTCCCGACTGAAGGCGGCCGGAATACAGGTGGTGCCCAAGGAGGCTTTGCATTTGGTGGCCGGGCAGCCGACACTGAACGTGTATTTCTCTTTTACCGACCCGGATGACCTGTGCACCTACAGCTATTCTGTATTTGCCAGCCTGTCACAGGAAGTTTTGCTGTCACGTGACCTGCGTATCAAGGTCGTCGCCGGGGTGTGGTCTTACTCAACAGGGTCGACGGCAAAGGATCATGTCGGGGATGAAACTCAAGTAATTTTGCGCGTTGTGGACGCCTTTGTGCGCGATCATCAGTATGTGAATGCGCGCTAAGTTACAGATTTTGTGGAGTTATCCTGCCGATGACAAAGCCGTATTTTGAAGCATTTACAGATCGAAAGCCGCCTTTTTTTGCACCACTCAGCCCTGGCCGCCGCGTGGCCTGGCATTTTTTGGCCGGAAGCAGCGTCGCCGCCGCGACATCGTATTTGTACTGGCGCTGGACGCAGGCCCTAAATCCCGAAGCCTGGATGTTTTCTGTGGTTGTCGCCTTAGCGGAAACCCTGTTCTTTCTGGGCAGTCTGCTGTTTTATTTTGACATTTGGGACGAAGGAGACACGCAGCCCGGAACGGTGTCCGATGTGACCGACACCTTGGCGGTATCGGGGGATCACGTGACGGTGGACGTATTGATCACCACCTGTGATGAACCCTTGGGCGTTGTCAGGCCGTCTTTGGAGGCGGCTGCCGCTGTAGATGTGCCCCAAAATGTCCGGTTGAGACTTTTCCTCTTGGATGATGGCAACCGGCCAGACATGGCAAAAGAGGCTGCGCAGCGTGGCATCGGGTATTTCGCACGCCAGGATAACGCCGGCTTTAAGGCGGGGAATCTTCGGCATGCGTTGTTGCGGACCTCTGGCGACTTTTTTGTCATTTGCGATGCGGATACGCGGCTTTTGCCAACGTTTTTAGAGCACACGTTGGGATATTTTGCCGATCCGAAAGTGGCTTGGGTGCAAACTCCGCATTGGTTTTATGATTTGCCAGAGGGGGAAACATGGGAGCAGTGGCTGCGGCGAAAATGCGGATGGCTTTGGGGGTACAATATCCAGAAGGACACCAGAGGGGTGAAACTGGGCGCGCAGGCGATGTCTTGGATCAGTGGCAGGTCGCATGTCGGGCACGACCCATTTAGGAGCGACCCCAGCATTTTCTTTGATGTGATTCAGCGACGACGCAATCGGCATAACGCGTCTTTTTGCTGTGGGGCGGCCTCTATTCATCGACGCGAAGCTGTGTTTGCGGCCGCGATTGCCAAAAAGCCAAGGACGTGGACAAACTCGCGGCGCAGAGTGGCCTGTCCGCGGCGCAGTGCGCGGCCACGCTCCCACTTCAACCGTATCGGTTTCATGTATCTGAGGATTTGTACACGTCCATTTTGGTGCATGAGGATGGCTCTGCTGGGTGGCGGTCCGCGTATCACCCACAGGTTGAGGCTAAAATGTTGTCGCCATGGAGTTTGTCTGCCTGGGCCGCGCAAAGGTTGAAGTATGCCGGGGGCACGTTTGACATTGCGGTTTGGGACAATCCTCTTTGGCGATACGGTCTCAGCTGGCGTCAAAAGCTGCATTATGGAGCCACATTTTGGTCCTATCTCAGCGGGCTTTGGGCGCCGGTGTTGCTGTTGGCTCCGGTGGTGTCGTTGGTGACGGGCTTGGCCCCGGTTGCGGCATATTCCGGTGAGTTTTTTCAGAGATTTTTGCCGGCCGTTGTGCTGAGCGAGCTGGCTGTCATGGTGGCTTGCAAGGGGTATGGCGTTTCGGCGGGGCGCATCCTGGCGGTGTTGGGATTGCCGATACAGATGCGGGCGCTCTATTGCGTGTTGCGTCGGCGCAAGCCGCAATTTGCGCCAACCCCCAAACTGCCCGGACAGCAGCAAGAAAGCGCGCTACGCTATATTTGGCCTCATGTTGTGATGATGTCTGCCATGACAGGCGCAGCCGGTTTTGGGATTTGGCACACGGCCATTGGAACGCCGGGATTTAGCGCGGCGTTGCTTTGGGTCAATCTGTTTTGGCTGTTTGTAAATATGACGATTTTGATGCGTGCGGTTCAGATGGCACGCTGGAGCCCGCCCTCACAACTGGCGGATTTGGCGCCGCAAAATACTGTTTCTTATTCACCATTGGAGGTCGGGCATGTTTCAAAGAACCAACCAGTCTGAGCGGATTGGCGGATCCAATCGCGGCAGTTTTGCGTTTCTGGCGGGCTTGGTGGTGACCGCCTCGATTGCGGTCTCCCAGGACGATTGGGGGCGGTTCATGCAGGACACACGTCTGGCAAAGCTGCCCCAGAGTGCCGCGCGCACGCCTTCAGCGGCGCGCGATCTGTCCGCACAGGACTGGGAAGCGGCGGCCACGGCTTGGGCCTATTTTGACACCCATTTTCGTGCAGATACCGGGTTTGTGGATTCGATCCACGATCACCCAAGTGCAACGCTGTGGGACCAGGGGAGCTACGTGTTGGCTTTGGTGGCGGCCCATGGATTGGGCGTGATCGATGAGGCCACTCTGGCGTATCGCAGTGAAGCGTTCTTGCAAGGATTGGAGCGCTTGCCGCTATTTGAAGGGAAGTTGCCAAACAAAGCCTATGATACGCGGGATTTGCGCATGGTTGATTATGCCAATGTGCCCATGCCCGATGGAATAGGTTGGTCAGCGTTGGACGTGGCCCGGTTGCTGATGGCGCTGAGGGTTTTGGAGGTGCAACACCCACAGTATGGCGCGCAGATCCGTAGCATAATCGCCAGGTGGGATCTGTCAGCCATGGCCGAGGAGGGGCGTCTTTGGGGTACGAGCCGTGCGGATGGGCACACCCGCTATCATCAGGAAGGGCGCATTGGGTATGAGCAGTACGGTGCGCGAGCTGCGGCCCTTTGGGGATTGGACGTGCTTGCTGCGAGCACCGCCCAGCCGATTATGGAGTGGCAGCGCATTTACGGTGTCGAGGTGGCCGTGGATCGCCGGCGTGCCAAGGATTTTGGCGCGATCACTCCAGTGCTCAGCGAACCTTATCTCTTGCAGGCGTTTGAAATGGGGCTAAACGCGGAAGGACGCCTGTTGGCAGATCGCCTGTATCAAGCCCAAGAAGCTCGTGCGCGGGACAGTGGCGTGGCCACAATTGTCAGCGAGGATCACATCGATCAAGCGCCGCATTTTTTGTACAACGCAGTCTTTGGCAACGGCGTGGATTGGGCGGTTGTCTCAGAAGATGGTGATTTGCATCCTGAGCTGCGTACGGTCAGTTTGAAAGCGTCATTTGGTTGGGATGCGCTTTATGATACGGATTATACCGACGAGGTGTTGGAAGGGTTGCAAGACGCGGCGAGTCCCCGTGGGTGGTACGCTGGGCGGTATGAGGCTGATGGACGTATCAACACCGCGCTGACGCTCAATACGAACGCTGTTGTTTTGGAGGCCCTTCACTACAAATCAAAGGGGCCCTTGCTTCAAATTTGGTGATCCCGCGGGCGTTCTTGGAGCATTCAAAAAAGACAAAATGATACGCGGCCCCAGCGTTTTGCGGGCCCTATTTTTGCGCCGATTTTGGCCTGTTAAACAAGCCCGTCACTTTGCCAAATCAAAACGACTGCAGCAAATGCATCCCGGCCCCGGACAACAGGTCGGTAAAGCTTCGCGGTGGCATCGCCACCTGCATGGTCGAACGGGTGCCGTTGGGCAGGGAATACAAGGCCGTCTTGACCTTCGGGGGCGGCGCGAGGCGGACCGTCACTTTCACTTGGGGTTCGGATGTGTCGCCGGTCAGCTGTATCGCGTCAATATGCGCATCAAGGCGATTGTGCGGATATGGCAGCCCGGTCAAGACGACCTGTAGGGGTTGCCCCTCTTGCAGCTGCGCAGCTTCCGCAGGAGACACAAGAAATCCGGCCTGGAAGGCTTTCTGCCGACCAGTTTGAATTTGCGCAATGGTGAGCGGCACGCCGCGCGTCGTGTTTTGAGGCGTCTGGCGTAATCGGGCCAGCTCTCCTGTTGCAGGCGCCTCAAGCCAAGGCCGCACGACCCGATCCTCAAGCGCTGTTCTCCGGTTTTCCAGAGCTGCGATTTCGTCCTTCAGGCGCGCTTTGTGTCGTAAGTGCCCTTCTTTTTGTGTGGTTATAAGCTGCGCCAGTTCAAGCTCTACGTCCCGAACGACGCTGTTTAAGGTCTCTCTTTCCAGCGCAGCGCGCAAAATCAGGATGTTTCTAACAGCGAGAGGCGTGTTTTCGGCTCGCAAGACGAGTTCGCGTACCGCCAAAGCCGTTTCGCGCTTCAGACTTATGCGCCGCATCATCAATTGCTCTTGCGCCAGTTGCTCTTGTTGTTTCGTCAACTGACAGTTTTGCAGTTGAGGCTGCGCCGGGAGGGCAGTGGCCGCGTTTTCTGAGACATGGGAATAGGTGTTAGACCAGCAAGCCACCGCACTCTCGCGCGCAGCGATTTCAGAGCGGATGTCTTGAAGTTGGCGGTGTAAGGCGACCTGATCAAAAAGGATCAGCTTTTGACCTTTTTCAACCGTGTCGCCGTCGCCAACCAGAATGTCAGACACCAACAGGCCCGCGGGGATAACGACATCCACGGTCGGTGTCTGCGCTTCAAAACTTCCGGTGACGGTGCGGGCCGGCAGAACAGCGATCTGGCTGGCCAGTCCCCAGGCACTGATCGCAAGAAGACAGCAGGCGAAGACCGCCCACAATAACCAGAGACCTTGCGGCGCAATGCGTTGGCGCGTCGGAGGTGTGTCAAGTCTTGGACGGAGCATCGGCAGGTCCTTTGCGGGTCTCAAGCAGGCGTGGATCGTAGGTTTTTACACAGATCTGCAAATAGCCAAGGTTGTCTTCTTGGCCCGTATTCACCGACAGGCAGTCTCGCATGAGTTTCGCCAGTGGCGATAGGCGCTCACCTTCGACAGAGGTGTCTGCCGCGACTCTGGCTTTTTGCATGGCACCACTGGACAAGGCGAGTTGGGGATCAATGAGACGCAGGTGGCATTCGCCAACGAAGTGTTTGAACTCAAAAGAAAGGTCATCCGTAGGTAAGTTGTTACCGGGAGCAGCCTGGCACGCGACAGCAAGAAGTTCATTGGCCGCCATGCACACAGCGCGCCGGTTGCCCTCGTCACCTTCTCTGCGGAATTGACTGCAGACCCACGCATCCAGAGCTTCTTCGTTGTCCAGATCCCGGGTGGTGACAAAGCGGCTCCAGCCGGATGAAAGCCGTGCGCGGATTTCTGCGGTTGGTGCGTATTCTATCACGCGCCCATTCTGCATCATCAAAAGCCGATCACAGCGCTCCAGCAAACCCCGATTTTCCGTAACCACAATTGTTGTGTGCCCAAGGCGCGTTTCCGCGCGCAATTGATCGGCGAGGGCCGCCAAAAGGCTCTCGCTGGCCCCATCTTCGGGCCGGTCGATCAGCAACAGACTTGGGCGCAGCGCCAGAGCCCGGGCAAACGAGAGCGCCTTTTGCTCTGTGCGTGAAAGGGTGCGTACATCCGGGCATGCCAGGATGCGTGACACGGTATCTGCGGTGAACACAAGGGATTGTAAGGCCCTTCGCGCGCGTTGCAGTTGATCTGGACCGGAAAAACAGCACAGGTTTTCAGACCCGCCGCCGGGCACCGTTATTGGGTGAGATGGTAAAAGAACGCTGCGGATGGGCTGTTCCTCAGCGGATCGACCCCAAAGCGGTTCCCCCCGCAGTGAAACATTGCCCTCAACGCGTAAGTCGGTCAGGTCATGGGGGGCCTGCAACGCGCGTAGCAACAGGGTTTTGCCGGCAAAGCTATCGCCGGTCACCCCAATGATTTCGCCAGCCTCCGCCCGAAGTGAGAGATTGGACAAAAGGGGCTGGCCTTCGGATGTGTGAACGGAGAGGTGAGACACGACCAAGGCCGTATCATCGCTCTCAGGATCTAAGGAGATCACGGGGGGAAGGAGGGTTACCTCCTCAGCCAGAGTGCCTTGTTCGGGATCCAGCTTGGTGGTCTGTCTGAAGTAGCAGAAAAAAGCATCTACAGACCAATATGTTATCAGAGCAATGGTGGCGATTGCGGCGACGTTTATGACGTCCTGAGCAACAAGCCAGCTTGCCGTGGCAACCCCGGCGATTAACCCGCCCAAAGCGAGGATTTTGCGCAGGGCTTCCAGTAGGGCGCTGTCGCCGCGCGCGGCATTGGCAAGCGCAACAGCCCGCCGATCTCTTCCGGAAAGAAAACTGGCCGCCTCTTTCGGGAGGAATTCCCAAAGGGGTTCTTTGCGCGCCCACCGCGCAGCGAGTAGGCAGCAGACCCAACTCAGGACAGCGCCTAGCACAAAAGGCACGGCCAACAGCGGATGTAAGGCGCCAAATACGCCCGCAGCTAAAACCGCGACAAGGGCGTGTCCTCCTGCGGCGTTACGTATCCGAATATAGCGGTATCCTGCGAGCGCTCGGGCGTGGCCAACTTCGAAAATCAGGATGCCAAGCAGCGGCACCAATGCGCCCAAGGCAAGTAGCGGCGCAAGGATCAGTTGGCGCTCCTGGGCCACCATTTCATAAAGGAAGGTCACAAAAACCGCGACGGCCAAAAGGCAGATCCCGCCACCGAGTGAAAACAGAAACGAAAGGCCGCGTGTCCACGTTGGCACTGTGCGATCCTGGAAGATCAGAGGTCCAGTGTGTGCCGGCGACAAGGATTGGACGGACAGATCGGGCAACGGGCGATTGTCGGACATAAAACCATAACCTAATTACTCACAACACAGACATCTTAGGTGATGGAAGTTAATGATAAGTGTTTTTCAATTTTTTGTTCTTATTTTGTTTTTTTGATTTTCTAGCAGGTTTCCATTTTGGTCTCCAATTATTAACGGTTTTCGGGTTTCATTGAGTCATTCCGCTTGGAGTGTGTTGTATGAAGAGTGCTGTTGGTTTCGCAAAAAAGGCTCCCGTTATGGGCGTTTTGATGTTCAGCGTTGCTGTGCTGTGTATTGCAGGCGCGAGCTATGCTGTGAGCAAGACTGCGCGTCGTGTGTTTCTGGCCCAAGAAGAAGAGATCGTCCCGATCATCGCTGGCGGCACTCTGGACAACATCCCTGCCTTGATGCGTGGAAATTTGCCAAGTGTTACCAGCAGTTTGTTGGGAGGGGTGCCCAAGCGAGACAAGCCTCCGCGCATGTGCGAGATGTCCGAAGGCTATTTCCATCACTTGGAAGTCGGGTCAGAGGTGCCACCCGGGTACAACAAACACAACGCTTATGTGCGCAAGTTTCGAAGCCGCCGTGGGTTCCTGAACGAGCGGGAGTTGCGCGCCGCGCGGGTGGCTTGGCACTATTTTGAGAAGTTTACGCAAAACAGTACCGGCTTGGCCAATTCTGTTGGGAACTACCCGTCAACGACCCTTTGGGATACGGCTTCCTATATCGCGGCAATGGTCAGTGCCTATGAATTGTGTATTATCGAAAAGCCCGAATTTGATCGACGGATCACCCAGCTTTTGACAACGGTTAAGGGGTTGGGCCTTTTCCGAAAGGAATTACCCAATAAGGTGTATCACACGAAGACCGGTGCCAAGGTGGACTATACCAATAAGCCCGGTGAAATTGGGTTTTCCGCATTGGATATTGGGCGATTTCTGGTTTGGTTGCGGATTTGCAAGAACCGGTATCCATATCTTGCCAACACGATTGATTCCGTTCTGTTGAAATGGGATTTCAGCAATGTGCTCGATGACGAAGGGCTCTTGTTTGGGGCTTACATCGACAAGGAAACGGACGAAACCGTCTACGCTCAAGAAGGGCGGTTGGGATATGAAGAATACGCCGCCAAAGGTTTTGCGCTTTGGGGGTTTCAGCCGCGCCTCGCGCATCGCGCTGAACCGTTTTTGACCGCGTCGATTTTTGGCATCCAAGTTCCCTATGACGGCCGTGATCCGCGCATCTTTCATTCACAAAATTATGTTGTGACAGAGAGTTACCTGCAGGACGGGCTCGAGCTTGGCTTTGACATGCCGCACGATGACAGCAGTCCGGAGTGGGTGCATACGGATGGCTGGAGGGCGGAGTTTGCCGACCGCATCTATCAGGTACAGGAAAACAGGTGGCGCCAGACAGGGTTTATGACCGCGCGGTCGGAGCACAATGTCAAAGGCCCCCCATATTTTGCATATGACACGATTTTTTCCGATGGGTATCCGTGGAACACGGTGACGCCGCGCGGAGACTATGTTCCCGACCATGCGGCGGTTTCCGCAAAAGCGGCCCTCGGGCTCTGGGCATTGTGGGACACGGAGTACACGGATGTCCTCTATGAGGCCATGATAGAGCTCTATGATCCTGAGAACGGCATGTATGAAGGTCTGTATGAGCGCGGTCAGGGCCGGGTCAGCATTTTTACCTCCAATAACAATGGCATAATCCTCACCGCTCTGCTGCACAAAGTGCAGGGTACAATACTGACACCCTACACGGGCGACACCGAGGTTTGGTTTACGGCGTTTCGCGATCAAGACATCCGGTTGCGCCGTAACTATCCGGATCCTCCCCAGAAGGGCGATTGGCTTCCTGCCTTGCGTCATTCGGTACAAGAGAAGGCTGATTTCTGATGCGTAACACTCTGCAATTACTGTTCGTCACACTGGGTTTCATTTTGACAGGTTGGGTACCGGTCTGGGCGCAAGGACGTGTTCTTCAAGAGCGCAGCGCAGAGGCCTTTGCATCTGAGAATGCAATCTTGGACACGGCCATTCCCTTTTCTATTGGCGCCCGCGAAGCGCGACAGGCGCTGCGCGGCTCCTTTGGCTGGCCCAGTTTTCAGGAGGGGTTGGTGGAAGGTGTCTATTTCCGTTTTGACCCAGATGGGTATGCCCGTTTTGCCCACACCCCTCGGCTGGATGTGGACGTCTTTGAGGTTATTTGTCGGACGCGGACCCATGCATGTGCGGCGCGCAAAGACGGGTTTGAGGTGTTTTTGACGGACCGGGGGCAGTTACAAATCCGTCTTGAGGATGCCTTGGCTGGTGACACATTCTTTGTTTCCGAAGGCGTGTCCGAAATTCAGGTGCCTGAGCGCATCTTGCAGCCGTTGGACGTGCAACTGGAACTTCTTCTCGGGGCCGGTGGGGATTTGATCACCAGGCGTGGAGGCTCTGAGGTGGCACGTACGTCTCTCAAAGGGTTTTCCGCCGTAACCGCTTATCTTCGCTGGATAGCAGCGCGGCAGGACTATGCGGTTTTGCCAAGGGGATGGCCCGTGCCAAACGCGGCTTCCGATTCATCGGTTACTCAGCCTGCTTCGTGGAATTCGCCGATGCCACAGCCGCAGGTGCTTGCGCCGGGTTACGCAAATGGTGTCGGCATCGCGCCAGCGACCTCTATGGCTCCCTTGACAGCGCCATCACAGCCTTCAGCAGCAGCGACGATTACGGGAGCTGCAGTCTGGCCTAGCCAGTCGGGCACCATGCCTCCCTTTCAGCCAAGTCATGAGCTAGAAGCAGGAAAAACGCTGGACACCGAGGCGTTGCGTGATGAGTTGGCGGAGTTGAAGGCGCTGGTTGTTGCCGTTCAACACAGCGGTGGCTGGGTTCCGCCCATCCGTGACACTGCCGTGTCGCATCCGGATGAGACATACAGTCCTAGGTCGCCAAGCAACATTGCTTTTGGGTCGGCTGATGTCGCGCAGTTGCTTGTCGTGCTTGAGGAGCTGCAAGCCCAGGTGGCGACTTTGCAGAGTACGCGCTCAGATGTTGCTGCTGCTCCCTGGGGCGCGGGCACGGAGGCTAAGGGGCTTGGGCCTCTGGGGGCGCCGGTGGCAGAGCGGCAAGGACAAGCGGATACGGCCCATGATGCAGAACGTTTGGCGTATTTGGTCAAGCATCTTGGCTATGACGCGCAAACCGCGTTGGCAATCCTGCAGGCGGCCCCCCAAGCGCCATCCGCTGATGATTTTGCCGCCGGTGTTGAGCCGCAAGGGACTCTGGGGACTGAGCCTCCGAGTGTTTTGTATGAAAATGCGCTTGTCGACCAGATATTGGCCGAAATGGAGGCTGAAATGGCGGCTGTTGTTGAGCAAGAGGAGCCTGTCCCGCCGACGGAGGCGCCAGTCTCCTATATCGCGGAATATGAGCTTCTCTCTCGGTATTTTGTGTCCGCGGGGCTGCCTGCGCTGCTGAAAATGGGTGCTGATGAGGAAAAGAGGCGCGCCAAACAGTGAAGGAATCAGGGCGGTTTGTGGGCTGGGTCGCAAACCGCTTGCAATGAGGGGGGGAGTTTAGCTACGGCTAACTATACCCGGACTTAATGGCTTGCCCACCACATGATACCTGCGCTGCGCTTCCTTTTGACGACTTTCTTGCTTGCGGCCTCAATTTGGGGCGCACCCCCCAATCCGGCCCGCGCAGAGCCGATCTTGGTTTTCGCGGCAGCCAGTCTTCAAGATGTGATGACAGACGTGATTACTGGGTTCGAAGCTGAAAGTGGACACAGCGTTGTGGCCTCCTTTGCGGGCTCGTCGGCGGTTGCACGGCAACTGGAATATGGAGCGCCTGCAGATGTGATTATGTTGGCTAATGTCAATTGGATGGAGCACTTGAAGAGCAAGGGACTCCTTAATCAAGAATCTGAAAAACGTATATTTGGAAATGCGTTAGCGCTTGTGGTTCCTGTCAAATATGAGGTGTCACACGCGGTAACGGATGTTTCGGATTTGTATCAAATTTTAAATACCGGACGTATTGCCATGGCGCTGGTTGAGGCGGTTCCAGCCGGTATTTATGGAAAGGAAGCCTTGACGTCGCTTGGGCTCTGGCAGGCGGTTGAGGCAACTGTCGTGGAGACAGACAATGTTCGGGCCGCCCTGTCGCTGGTGGCTTTGGGCGAGGTCGCGTCTGGAATTGTTTACGTGACCGATGCCTTGGCTGACGATCGTGTAGAGATTGTGGCGCAATTTCCGAACGACAGTCATGAAGAGATCGTCCATCCAGTAGCCGTCGTTGCGGGGCGTGACCGCCCGGAAGTAATTGAATTTATGACCTATCTGGATGGAGAGGTGGCGCGTCGAGCCTTTGTAGAACGTGGATTTACGCTGCTGGAGGACGCGCGGTGAGCGACTGGCTGGGACCACAGGAATGGGCCGCGGTCGGATTGTCGCTTAAGGTGGCGTTCTGGGCAATGATGGGCGCGGTGGTGCCGGGCGTTTTTGTGGCCTATGCGCTGGCGCGCTGGGAGTTCTTTGGTAAACAATTTGTTAATGTTTTGGTACATTTGCCGCTTGTTCTTCCACCAGTTGCAACAGGGTACTTGTTGCTTATCACCTTTGGCACACAGGGAGTTGTTGGCAGCGCGCTCAAGGAAATCGGCGTGGTCTTTGCCTTCCGTTGGACGGGCGCCGCGCTGGCGGCAGCCGTTATGGCATTTCCTTTGTTAGTACGCGCGATCCGGCTGTCGATTGAGGCAATAGACCCCAAATTGGAGCAGGCCGCAGCGACTTTGGGGGCGTCGCGGGGACGCGTGTTTTTTACGGTCACACTGCCACTGATGTTGCCCGGCTTGCTGGCGGGCATGGTGCTCGCTTTTGCGAAAGCGATGGGCGAGTTTGGCGCAACTATCACATTTGTCAGCAATATTCCGGGTCAAACCCGGACCTTACCCAGCGCGATTTACGCGTTTCTGCAAGTGCCCGGCGGGGAACCTGCGGCGATGCGGTTGGTTGTGGTGAGCATCATAGTCGCCGCAGGGGCGTTAATTCTGTCTGAACTGCTCGCGCGGCGGATCGCGGCGAAGGTGGGGCAGGCATGAGTGTTGAGGTGCAAATCCGCCAGGGCTTTCAGGGGTTTGACCTTGATGTGAGCTTTGAGGCGCCCGCGGGTCTGACCGTATTGTTTGGGAGTTCCGGATCTGGAAAAACCTCTGTGATCAATGCGGTAGCGGGGTTGAGTAGGCCCGCGCAGAGCCGAATAGTCGTCAGTGGAGGGGTTTTGAGCGACAGCGCAGAGGGGCGTTGGGTGCCTCCGCATCAACGTGGTTTGGGCTATGTGTTTCAGGAAGGACGGCTTTTTCCGCATATGAGTGTCCAGAAAAACCTGTTGTATGGCAATAAGTTGGCCAAGGGGCGGGCGGAGATTGCGAGCTTTGATCAGGTGGTGGACATCCTCGGGATCGGCAGTCTTTTGGGGCGGCGACCAGCGGAGTTGTCGGGCGGTGAAAAGCAGCGCGTTGCCATCGGGCGGGCGTTGTTGGCACGGCCAAAATTGATCCTTGCAGATGAGCCTTTGGCGGCGCTGGATGAGCCGCGCAAAGCAGAAATTTTGCCATACTTTGAGCGGCTGCGGGACGAATTTTCCCTGCCTATTCTGTATGTTACCCACTCGATTGCCGAAGTGGCGCGGTTGGCGACCACGGTGGTTGCTTTGAAGGACGGAAAGGTTGATCGGGTGGGTGCGGCGGCAGAGGTGCTTGCCGATCCAAGCTTTACGCCAATGGGGCCGCGTGCGGTGGGGGCTGTTTTGGAAGCGAAAGTGGTCACACACCACGAGGATGGGCTAACGGAACTGACGGCCAATGGGGTGGCCTTGATGCTTCCGCAGCTGTCACACGCCATTGGAGATCAGGTGCGTGTGCGGGTTGCCGCACATGATGTGATCCTCTCAAAAGAGGCGCCTAAAGGCTTGTCTGCGCTTAATATTGTTGAAGGCAGGGTGCAGTCTGTGCGGTCCGGTGGTGGGCCAGGGGCGATCGTTTCGGTAGATACCAAGGCCGGGCGGATTTTGGCGCGGATCACGCGGCGGTCGGCGGCAGCGCTGGATCTGTCGGAAGGCGTGACCTGCTATGCGGTGATGAAATCCGTGTCGGTGGCGCCGCAGGACATCGGCACGCGATAAGGTGCGTTTTCGGTGCATTAACCGGCCCATTGGCACGCATATCCACGTCGGTATTACGTCGGTATCGCAGCTGTTTCGCGGGGGTGCGTTTTTCAACAAGCAGGGAGGGCGCAACGGTTAAGGCACCGACCGTTGCATTCCGTCAGAGCACGCCAATTTCGGCGAGCGCGCGGTTCAACTCATCGGGCAATACATCATCATTGGCGCGGTTGGCAGGCAGGTCGGCGGGGGCGTCTTCGACCTTCAAATAGCGCCAGCCTTGAAAGGGGCGCTTGAGGGCGGCCTGCGTCAGATGAACCTCCGGTTCGAGCACAATGGCACAGCGGCGCACACCATCTGATCCAATTACTTCGTCGAGACGTAAGATACGCTGACGACACTGGACGCTGCCCTTGATGACCCAATAGATTGAGCCGCCATTCAGGATTTCCGCCTCACGCTTAGGCCACATCCTTGTCACATGGCGGGGCAAGCCATCGGGGAAACGCGCTTTATTGGCCTCTTGCCAGGCGGCAAGTGTTTCGGGGCTCTCCGAGCCGACCGAAAGTTTCACAAGATGGACAGTTTTGCTCACAGGGTTTCCACAGGGTTATGCACGAATTTCACATTATATAGTGGGGCTGTTAACCTTCAACCCCAAAATAATGTGGTTCCTTGGCGGAAATTTCCATATTTGGCCGTTGTCAGATCACGCTGGTTTGATATAGATTAAGAAACCCTAAACAAACGCGCAGCACAAGCAAGGAAGCCAACGATGAGTCGTTTCGCCGCCCCCATCGCAGAACAAATCTGGGACATGAAATATCGTTTCAAAGAGGCGGATGGAACGCCGATTGATTTGTCGGTGGAGGACAGCTGGCGCCGCATCGCGCGTGACCTGGCCAAAGTTGAAAAAGATCCGGCCAAATGGGAAGAGAAATTCTACGGCGCGCTGGAAGATTTCAAATACCTGCCAGCGGGCCGGATCACAGCCGGCGCAGGTACTGCGCGCAACGTGACCCTGTTCAACTGCTTTGTCATGGGCACCGTGCCTGACAGCATGTCGGGCATTTTTGACATGCTGAAAGAAGCAGCGCTGACCATGCAGCAGGGCGGCGGCATTGGCTATGATTTCTCCACCATCCGTCCGCGCGGCGCGGATGTGAAAGGCGTGGCGGCGGATGCGTCTGGCCCGCTGTCTTTCATGGATGTGTGGGATGCGATGTGCCGCACCATCATGTCCGCAGGCTCCCGCCGTGGCGCGATGATGGCGACCATGCGCTGTGACCACCCTGATATCGAAGCCTTCATCACCGCCAAATCCGACCCGGCGCGTTTGCGGATGTTCAACATGTCCGTGCTGGTCACCGACGCGTTTATGGAAGCGGTGAAAGCGGACGGTCCTTGGGAATTGGTATTCGGCGATAAGGTTTACCACACCGTGCAGGCGCGTGATCTGTGGAACAAGATCATGCAGGGCACCTATGATTATGCCGAGCCAGGCGTGATCTTCATCGACCGTATCAACCAGCGCAACAACCTCAGCTATGTGGAGCAGATCGCGGCAACCAACCCCTGTGGCGAGCAGCCTCTGCCGCCGTATGGCGCGTGTCTGCTGGGTTCGATCAACCTGGCGCGTCTGGTGACTGATCCGTTTGAGAAAGCGGCGGAACTCAATGAGGACGCGCTGACCGATCTGGTGGCGACGGCCGTGCGGATGATGGACAACGTTGTGGACGCGTCCAAATTCCCGCTTGAGGCACAGGCACAAGAAGCGCAAGCCAAGCGCCGCATCGGCCTTGGTGTGACTGGTCTGGCGGATGCGCTGCTGATGCTGGGCCTGAAGTACGGCACCGAAGAGGCGGCGGCGAAAACCGAAGCCTGGATGAAAGCGATTGCGCGTGCGTCCTATTTGGCGTCTGTTGATCTGGCCAAAGAGAAGGGGGCCTTCCCGCTCTTTGACAAAGAGAAATACATCAACGGCGGTCTGGTTCAGGACATGGATCAGGACGTGAAAGACGCGATTGCCAAGCACGGCATCCGCAACGCGCTTTTGACCTCCATTGCGCCAACCGGCACCATCAGTCTGTATGCGGGCAACGTGAGCTCCGGCATTGAGCCGGTGTTTGCTTATGCCTACACCCGCAAAGTTCTGCAGAAAGACGGCTCCCGCACCGAAGAGGAAGTGGTTGATTACGCAGTGCAATTGTGGCGTGACAAGTTTGGCGACAAGGAGCTGCCGGACTACTTCGTGAACGCGCAGACCCTGGAGCCAGCGGCGCATGTGCGCATGCAGGCGGCGGCACAGAAGTGGATCGACAGCTCGATCTCCAAGACCATCAACTGCCCTGAAGACATCAGCTTTGACGCGTTCAAAGACGTTTACATGCAGGCGTGGGATACGGGCTGTAAAGGCTGCACCACCTACCGTCCAAACGATGTGACCGGGTCTGTTTTGACCGTAAGCGAAAGCGACGAGAAGGCACCGGGTGAACAGCCAGCGGATCACGTGGCGGAGTCCGGTGAGGTCATCTACATGTCCGAGCCGCTGGAGCGTCCGCAGAGCTTGGAAGGCGCGACCTACAAGCTGAAGTGGCCAGACAGCGAGCACGCGATTTACCTGACGGTGAACGATGTGATCATCAATGGTCACCGCCGTCCGTTCGAGGTGTTTATCAACTCCAAAAACATGGAGCACTACGCCTGGACGCTGGCGCTGACCCGGATGATTTCGGCTGTGTTCCGTCGCGGTGGGGATGTGTCCTTTGTGGTTGAAGAGCTCAAAGCGGTGTTTGACCCACGCGGCGGCGCTTGGATGGAAGGCAAATACATCCCGTCCATTCTGGCTGCGATTGGTGGCGTTCTGGAGCGCCACATGATTGCGATTGGCTTTATTGAGGGTGAGGGCATGGGCCTGAAATCCGATCCGCATGCCGAGGTGATGGCTGTGGGCGAAGCGCCACGGGGCAAGCCGTGCCCAAGCTGTGGTGACTTCAGCTTGCAGATGGTCGAGGGCTGCATGACCTGCAGCAGCTGTGGCCACAGCAAGTGCGGCTAAGGCGCTGAAGCAAAGCTTCTGAAAGGACAGGCAATTCAGGGCCATTTTGACTGAATTGTCTGCCACTTTTCAGGTCTATTTTTTCCACTGACGCCTAAGTTGTTGAAATCATTGAATGTGAAATGCGCCGATCTGCAAGGGTCGGCGCAATCTTTTTGGGTGATACCAGCCCCGGCGCCCACTTGACGCCATCGAGGAAAATGATGTTTGTCTTTGGCATGAAAACGCATCGCCATATCCGGCTCATACGAGTTTCTTGATCTGCTTCCCCATTTGAAGCGGCATCGTTCATGCGACCCTCTGATATACTGTTCCTGTTTTCGCATGCAGCCGTTTCCCGCACTTCAAGCTGGATTTGGATGACACACCATGAAACGTATCAAGATTATCGATGTCCCCCACTATGAGACCGATCCGAAAGTAATCGTTGAGCATCTCACCGACTTTCTGAAAACATTCCGCAAAAATAAACTTGCCGCAGATTTGATCGGCGAAGATGAGCGGTCGGCTGAGCTCGACGTTTCCGACTTTGATGTTTTCGCAAGTGAGTTATCAGAGGGCGACGCGATTTCTTATCGGGATAACCGTCGCATCACTGCACGCGCAAACCTACTCGCGAAGGCCCGGGTTGCGGCAGCAGGTGTCTCGCACCTTAAGAGAGAGGAATATGATCGCCTGGAGCCCTCACTAAAGGGAATGCAAGTGATCATGGCCAAAGATGAAGACTGGGCTGATGAACTCGCAGCAAAACTCCACACTGAGATGCCTTGGATGGGGCGCGCTACCGAATATGCATGGCATGCCCTGCGTCGCTCCGCCCAAAGAGGTGAACCTATCTTGATCCGTCCCGTTATCCTGAATGGCCCGCCAGGTATCGGTAAGAGCGTCTGGGCGAGGTCACTGGCTGCTGCTCTGGCAGTTCCATACGCTGATGTAGATGCGACCAAGGGAGCAGCTGGCATGGCGCTGGTTGGTGTCGAACGTGGTTGGGCCACCGCGCAAGCGGGCCGTCCGCTGGATGTTATGTTGTCAAAGAGGCTCGCAAACCCTTTGATCGTTGTCGATGAGATCTGCAAGGCAAAGTCGGTGACGTCAAACAAGGGCAGCAGTTATTCCTTCGGCGATGCCCTGTTGTCATTGCTGGAGCCTGCGACAGCAAAGGCGTGGGACTGCCCTTACTTCAGAGTGCGTCTTGACATGTCGCATATCTCATGGGTGCTTACGTCAAACAACGTAGAGAATGTGTCCGAGCCGGTTCGGAACCGGTGTCAGGTAATCGAGATTCCTGATGTGACGACCGAGCAACTCCAGGAGTTTGCAATTATGAAAGGTGCGGGTTTTAGCTTGTCGGAGGCCTCTATTGAAGCTGTAGTGTTGGCCGTTGACCAGGCACCGGTTGTTACTGGGCGACGTCTGAGTTTACGGGATGTGGTTCGGATGCTGGAACGAGCGGAGATGATGGAGGGGCGGCCGCGATTGCAATAGCCCTGTGAAGTGAGCGGCCCTTAGCTGCCATTGACCTGAGAGGCGGATGCCGCGGTTGCAGGCCGTAATCCTGACATTCGCTGAAACCGTGAGAGTTGCAGTAAGCCCAAAGTACATTCTGCCACGAGTTAGTGCGCAGTCGGCCCGGCTTAAGGCAGCTCGATCCGATAGGTGCGAAAAGCATCAATAGGGGTTTCAATTTCCTATAGTGAGTCTCTTTCATTCTCAAAAACTGGGTATCAAGTTGAGCAAAAAGCTTGCGTGAATAATAGGTTGAATGGCAGCTTGGATTAATCCGATTTTATTTAGCGATGATTATGAAGAAAATTGATGGCACAATACAACTCAGCGCCACAGACCTTGTTGGTCACTTGAATTGCGGACGCCTAACCGCTCTTGATGTACAGGTCGCAACGTGATCAGCCCCACCCAAGTGGTCCAGTTTGATTGTTAGTGCATGATTGGCCTCTGGTCCATCGGGACGACGGTTTCCGGCGCCGGCGGGCGGTAGCCCAGAGCACTATGCGGTCGTTTGGT
>Ga0189288_10129_pt1 | contig 72503 bp, 68 predicted proteins | sample UW105minimetaG_FD_130316 | JGI IMG/M metagenome (GOLD analysis project Ga0189288, IMG submission 130316) | Marine microbial communities from the Costa Rica Dome - UW105 mini metaG | ecosystem: Environmental > Aquatic > Marine > Oceanic > Photic zone | place: Costa Rica: the Eastern Pacific...
ATTGCTGCAGCAACATTATTCGTTTTGTAATAAATAGGAAGTCCTGTTCTTGAAACTTTCATCAGTTCATGATAAGAACCAAAGTCATCTATAAAGGTAATTTCCCAACCATATTGGCTCGCTGACGATAATGCATTATTTTTTTCTCTTAAAAAATCTTTTGAAAATTTTTCTTGTAAAAAATTTAATTTTGTTAAATCATATCCTTTTGTAATTTCTTTAATCTCACTTGGGGTTTGTGACCATACAGATAAAGAAAAAAAGAATAAAGAATAAATAAAGTGTTGAACAAATTTGTAATTCATAAGAGTAATTTTTGTAAATTTAAGACACCAAATATAATGCTTTTTTAACTTTTTTTTATAAATTTTAACTTTTCCTATGCAACCGTTTTCATACTTCAATAGAGAGAATATTGTTAACGATTTAACATCTACAAATTTTGACGTTTTAATAATTGGAGGAGGAATTACAGGTGCAGGTATTGCTCTAGACGCTGCTTCACGGGGAATGAAAGTAGCGTTGATTGAAAAAAATGACTTTGCTTCGGGCACCTCTAGTAAATCAACAAAACTAATACATGGTGGATTAAGGTATTTAAAACAATTTGATTTTTGGCTGGTAAAAGAAGTAGGAACAGAACGTGCAATTGTACATAAATTAGCGCCACATTTAGTGGTTCCAGAAAAGATGATTTTACCGCTAATTGACGGAGGAACATATGGTTCTTGGTTAACATCAATAGGGTTAAAAGTATATGATATTTTAGCTTCTGTAGAAGGTGAAGACAAGCGCAAAATGTTAGACAAAAAAGAGGCGCTAGAGAAAGAACCTCTTCTTCCAGAAAAAATTTTAAAGGGCGCAGGTTATTATGCGGAATATAGAACAGATGATGCACGATTAACAATTGAGATATTAAAAACAGCGTTAACTTATAATGCAAAAATTATAAACTATATAGAGGCAACAGAATTTATCTATAAAGAAAATAGGCTCTTTGGTGTAACCGCAAAAAACACGATCTCCAATAATTTTTTTAATATAAGAGCGAAGTATGTTGTAAACGCAACAGGACCTTGGGTAGATAATTTACGTCAAATTAATAATTCAAAAATAAGGAAGCGTTTACACCTTACAAAAGGGGTGCACTTAGTAGTATCTCACAAAAAACTACCTGTAAAGCAGTCTGTATATTTTGATGTTCCTGATGGAAGAATGATGTTTGCAATTCCGCGAGGTAATGTTACCTATTTTGGTACTACAGACACTAATTATCAAAAAAATAAGGACAATGTACATGGTAATATAGTTGATGCAACGTATTTAATATCTGCAGTTAATAATATGTTTCCTGATGTTAACGTAACTCTTAATGATATTGAATCTTCTTGGGCTGGATTACGCCCTTTAATTCATGAAGAGGGAAAGTCTGCCTCAGAGTTATCGAGAAAAGATGAAATATTTGTTTCTGAGACAGGACTCATCTCGATTGCCGGAGGAAAATTAACAGGGTATAGAAAAATGGCAGAGCGTATTGTGGATTTAATTGCTAAAAAATACCAACGTCGTTTTGAAAAAATATTTAGAGAAGTTAAAACTGAAAAAATTTTACTTTCCGGAGGACATTTCGCAAATTTTGGTGAAGTAAAAAGTTACACAGATGCAATCTACAACAGAATTGCTGAAGTTGGTTTTGATGAAAAATACGCGAAATATTTAGTATTCAACTACGGAAAACAAACAGATATTATCTTAAAGAAATTTGATGATTTGTACGATGAAAATCAAAAAGAAAAATTAATAAAAGCTGAAGTTTGGTTTACTATAAAATATGAAATGGCTTGCTCTCCATCAGATTTTTTTTCGAGAAGAACTGGTCGTTTATTTTTTAACTCTCAGAGTGTAATTTTATATAAGGCCTATGTTCTGAACCTATTTAAAGAATATTTTTCTTGGGACGAAAAAACAACTAAAAAACACCAATTAAATCTTGAAGAAAATTTAAAATCTATTATCACATTCAATTAAAAAATATGTGTTGATGTTTTTGGTGTACCTTTTTTATTTTCTAACAACTGATAAAAAATATAAATGACTGTATTTTATTATTTTTTGCTTACTTCAATATCTTCTGTCAAATCTAAATTTCTTATTGTAGGGCTTACAACTCCCGTTGTAATTACGGTTATTAAAGTCATTGATCCACCAAAAACGACAGCTGCTACGGGTCCTAAAATTTTTGCTGCCAAACCACTTTCAAAAGCACCCAACTCATTCGAAGAGCCTACAAACATAGAATTTACAGAGGATACTCTACCTCTCATATCGTCTGGTGTTTTTAACTGTAAGATTGTTTGACGAATAACCATGGAAATTCCGTCTGCAGCACCACTTACAAATAATGCTAAAATACTTACCCAAAATATTGAAGACAGACCAAAAGCAATAATACTTAAACCAAAAATAAATACAGATATCAGCATTTTTTTCCCTGTATTTCTATGAATAGGAATATAGGTGGTTAAAATCATAGTAACAATACTTCCCATAGAAATTGATGCATTTAAAACACCAAAACCTTGGGGGCCAACTTTTAAAATGTCTTGTGCAAAAACAGATAAAATAGCAACTGTACCACCGAATAAAACAGCAATCATATCAAGGGTTAAGGTTCCTAAAATTGCTTTATTTTTAAAAACAAAGGTAACCCCTACTTTTAGACTTTCTACAATAGGTTCACCAATTTTAGTATTCAGAATAGGTTTTTTCTTAATTTGAAAAAGTGTAATTAGTGATAGGACTACCAAAACAAAAATAATAGAAAGCGTTTTATCAACCCCAAACCAACCTATAAAAAACCCTCCACAAAGAGCTCCAGAAACTGAGGCTGTTTTCCAAGTGCTTGTGCTCCAAGTTGCAGCATTATGATATATTTTTTTAGGAACTAGCAACGCTACTAAAGAGAAAATTATAGGGCCAAAAAAGGCTCTTAAAAATCCTCCAAAAAATACCAACCCATAAATTGAATACAAAACTAAATTTGTAGAAAAATTAGCAATAATACTTTCTGTAGTTAATAAAAATAAACCTAAACTAATTAACGAAAAAGCGGCTATACAAAGTGCTAATAAGTTTCTTTTTTCTTTTTGATCTACTATATGACCAGCAAACAACGCCATTGAAAACGCTGGAATAATTTCCATCAAACCAATAATACCTAGAGAAAGCGGATCTTTTGTAATTGAATAGACTTGCCATTCTATAACAATAAACTGCATAGACCATCCAAAAACCAAAAGAAACCTAACAAATAAAAATATATTAAACTCCTTTATTCTAAGTGCTGCATAAGGATCTTGTTTCTTCATTGGAGAGAAAAATTAGCTTAATTTCATATCCATTAAAATAGAAAAAGTTTGGTTAATATCTTCCTCTTTTACAACAATTGTCATTTCATTTGTAGTAGAAATGATTTCTTGAAGAGGAATATCTGCCCAAGCCAATTGTTTAAGAATAAAATAATAAATTCCCGACTGTTCCAAATTTTCTTTCGGTAATTTTATTGTAATAGAAGCAAGATTTAGCATCGTGCTAATAATTGTTTCTTTCTCAAAAATTTGCTCTACAAAAGGGTGTAAATTTTTGCTAGTAACAATATTTGTTTCAAAAATTCCTTGAGAAACGGTTAAAAAATAGTCAGTATTTTCGGATGATTTAGTCAGTATTTTTGCAATTTCTCTTAATAAAGATGGAGTATTTTTAAACGTAAAATCACACAAGTCTGATCTTACAATTACATCACCCAAATCTAGGGCTAGTTTTTTAATATTTTTTCTAATACGAAGTTCGCTTGCTGGAGAAAGTCTATTGATAGCCATCATTACTGCACCAACTTTTACTTCTTTTTTTAACACTTTAGAAACTTCTGGAAGAATGATTCTTGCCAAAGAAGAGACATTGATCAACTTTTCATTTAAGGCCTCTTCAATGAAAGGAGTTTTTCTAATGGAGCTTTCTACTACTTGCTGTATTGTTTTCATAACACTTGTTTAATAAACTCAAACTTTGTTCAAAATTAAACAATTAATTGAGTTTATTAGTCAACTTTCTAAATTCTTTTTTAACGTTTTTATTTTCATATAAAACATTAAATACGGCATTTATAATTGGTGTGTTTGCGCCATTTTCTTGCTTTATATTAAAAGCGCTTTTTGTGGCATAATACCCCTCTGCAATCATACTCATTTCCATTTGAGCAGACTTTACTGTATACCCCTTACCAATCATATTTCCAAATTGTCTATTTCTACTAAAAACAGAGTATCCAGTAACCAACAAATCACCCAAATAAGCAGAATTATTAATATTGCGTTTCATTTTATGAACCTTTTTTATAAAGCGTTTCATTTCGCGAATTGCGTTACTCATTAATACCGATTGAAAGTTATCTCCATATCCTAGTCCATGAGCAATTCCGGCTGCTACAGCATAAATGTTCTTTAGCATTGCAGCATATTCTGTACCAATAATATCATCAGAAACTTTCGTTTTTATATACCAACTTTTTAAATAATTGCTCATTAGTTTAGCGTACTCTTGATTTTGACAAGCAATTGTTAAATACGATAAACGCTCCATTGCAACTTCTTCCGCATGACAAGGACCTGTAATTACTCCAATATCCTCTAGAGCAATATTATACTCTTTATTAAAATGTTCTCCAACAATTAAACCTGTTTCTGGAACAATTCCTTTAATGGCAGAAAAAATTATTTTTCCTGACAGAGGTTTGTTTAATTTCTCTAGCTCAGCAACTAAAAAAGCAGATGGAATAACGAATATTAAAATATCATATTTGGCAACTGTTTTATTTAAATCCTTAGATAAGTCCAACTGTGAAGGATTAAATTCTGCTGATCTTAAATATTTAGGGTTATGGTGATTTTTTTTAATATGTTCTATAGATGAAGTGCTTCTCATATACCAGCCAATAGTTTCAAGATTTTCCGCTAGCATTTTAACAATTGCTGTGGCCCAACTTCCGCCCCCTAAAACTGCAATTTTTGGTTTTTCACTCATATGTTTTCTATTTAAAAATCAAAAGTAAGAAAACTATTAACTTATTACAGAGTACTTCTCTCATAATTAGGTTTTTTCTGAAAGAAATGAATTTTATGAATGTTTCTTTATGGTTTTAAAATTTAAAAAGTCTTATAATTTTAAAAAAGCAGCAATTATGGAGGGTAAGTAATTTGACTTAATTCTGGTTTGTTTAAGATAGTAAAAAAAGAAGTGTTTGACAAAACCATATATTATCCCTAGAATATTTCTTTTGTATTTAAATAAAGAAATTTTAATTAAAAAATACGTTTAAAAAATTATTCTTTTACTTTTGAAAAACAGAAAATTTTGAAAAACTCCCTAAAAAATATCATAAGAAAATGACCGTAGAAATAATTAACACATCGAAACACGCAACCCCAAATTACGAAACAGAAGGTGCTGCAGGAATGGACTTGAGAGCAAATATTGATGTTTCAATAACCTTAAACCCTTTGGAAAGATCCATTGTAAAAACAGGTTTATGTATTGCATTGCCTGTTGGTTTTGAGGCTCAAGTTAGGCCTAGAAGTGGTTTAGCTGCAAAAAAAGGAATTACTGTCTTAAATTCTCCGGGAACTATAGATGCAGATTATAGGGGAGAGATTGGTGTAATTCTCGTAAACCTATCTAATGAACAATTTATTATAAATGATGGAGAGCGAATTGCACAATTAGTAATTGCAAAACACGAACGTGTACAGTGGCAAGAAGTTAAGGTTTTAAACAAAACCGAAAGAGGTTCTGGTGGTTTTGGAAGCACAGGAATTTAGTTTTACGGGTTTTAAAGAGTATTAATCTATATGTATATGACCAGATTGGAAAATTATATGGAACTGTTTTTTTAAAGATGATGTTGAAAAAGATAGAGCACTATTAGCGGATAATTAATGGTATATGCTCTCTAAAAATAGCAAACGATCTATTGAACTCATCTACAAACTAGAGTGCCATCCTGACGGAGAGTATGTTTTGGCTGTTCTGAACTTACAAGAAGAATTTATTGAAATATCTAGAAAAAAGAAACTTGTAGGAAATTATGAAAACCCTTATTTGATATTTCCCTCAAAAGATCATGCAAAAATTATTCATAAAATTGAAGAATTACTCTTTAATTTGGATGAATATAGACAATCGGATTTTTAAAAAATTCCAGAATTGTAGATGAGGAGTTAGAAAATATCCGAACCTCCTTTTTAAAACATGAGTACAAAAAAAATTATTAGCTCTAACAAAGCTACTTTAAAAAATTTATTAATTAGATGAAAAAAATACTCCAAAAAAACAGATCTATATGTATCTGAAAAAGGAGTAAAAGAGGAATAAAAAACCTGCTATGGATTTATTGCTTCTATAGCAGGTTTATAATAATCATTAAAGCTATTAAATTCTCTTATTCTTGATTTTCAATAGCGTCTTTTATTTTTCCTTCTAGTTCTTCTGCTAATTCTGGATTGTCTTTAATTAATCCTTTTACAGCATCTCTACCTTGTCCAAGTTTTGTTTCACCATAACTAAACCAAGAACCACTTTTCTTTACAATCCCTAATTCTACACCAATGTCTAAAATCTCTCCAACTTTAGATATTCCTTGTCCATACATAATATCAAATTCTGCAATTTGAAAAGGAGGAGCTACTTTATTTTTAACAACTTTAACTTTTGTACTGTTTCCAATAACTCTGTCTCCTTCTTTAATTTGTGTTCTTCTTCTAATATCTAAACGCACAGAAGCATAAAATTTTAGAGCATTTCCACCTGTTGTTGTTTCAGGGTTACCAAACATTACACCTATTTTTTCTCTTAATTGGTTGATAAAAATAACAGTACATTTGGTTTTAGAAATAGTTCCTGTTAATTTTCGCAATGCTTGAGACATTAAGCGGGCATGCAAACCCATTTTAGAGTCGCCCATTTCTCCTTCAATTTCAGATTTTGGTGTCAAGGCTGCAACAGAATCTATTACAACAATATCAATTGCACCAGAACGAATAAGGTTTTCTGCTATTTCAAGTGCTTGCTCACCGTGATCTGGTTGAGAAATGATTAAATTTTCTATATCTACTCCTAAATTTTCTGCATAATAGCGATCGAAAGCGTGTTCTGCATCAATAAAAGCGGCGATTCCGCCAGCTTTTTGTGCCTCTGCGATTGCATGTAATGTTAAAGTTGTTTTTCCAGACGATTCTGGCCCATAGATTTCAATAACTCTTCCTCTTGGGTAACCGCCAATGCCTAATGCTAAATCTAATCCCAAGGAACCCGATGAAATTGCGTCGATATCTTCAACCACAACATCTCCCATTTTCATTACAGATCCTTTTCCATAGGTTTTATCTAACTTATCTAATGTGAGTTGAAGCGCTTTTAATTTTGCTGCTTTTTCTTTATCTGCTGCCATAAATTGTAGTAATAATTTTAATTTAAAAAAGTATAGCAAGTTACAAAAAACTATGTCTATTTTACTAATTAATAATCTTGAATTTTGTAGTATTGTTTTTTTAAATTGAAAGAGGAAAGATATCCTTAAAATATCCCTTAAGAATAGTGTTCTATCTATTGAAAAAGGAGAATTAATTTCACTAAATATTGATGAAAACGAATATATTCATTAAAAAATAAATAAAAGTTGATGAAAATCTGACATTGAAATGTTTCTTATAATTGGTACTATTTCAAAAAAAATATGCCTTTTATGTTCGAGTATCGTCATGCTTTTTTATTATCGAATAGAGGAAATAAAATTATTAGTGCTAAAAATAAAGAAATAGGTTAAGTAAGTTAAAATTATTTAAATTGATAGAAAAACACCGTCACTTTATAATTCATAAACCATGGGGTATGATTTCTCAATTTGTAAACCCAGCAAAAAGGAAAAAAAAATTATTAGGTGAACTGTATCATTTTCCTAAAGGAACTATGGCTATTGGACGGTTGGATGTAGCTTCTGAAGGGTTGCTTTTGTTAACTACAGACGGTAAAGTTTCTCAAGAAGTTAGAAGTAATAAATATGAGAAAGAATACTATGTGCAAGTTGATGGAATTATAAATAAAGAAGCAATAGAAAAACTAAAAAAAGGTGTAGAAATTGGTTTGAATGGAAAAAAATACATCACAAAACCAAGTAAAACTTTTTTAATAAATGATCCTAAATTTCCTTTAAGAAGTCAAAAAATTAGAGATAACCGACATGGACCAACAAGCTGGGTTTCTATTATTATAAATGAAGGAAAGTTTAGACAAGTTCGTAAAATGACTGCAGCAGTCGGATACCCAACATTGCGATTAATTCGTGTTAGAATTGGTAAAATTAAATTAGAAAAATTAGAAGTAGGAGCGGTTATAAAAGTTGATCATTTAACTTTTTAGCATTTCTATATGAGGAATGCCGTCTTCTAAAGAATCTTCTCCAATCTTTATAGATCGATGAAAATTGTAATTTTTTTAAATATATTTGTGCAAAAATTATACCCTTAAAAACTTTGTTTTATTATTTTTTTGCCTTAAAATCATTTTATGAAAAAAAAAATTATAATTCTTCTTATTTTAACATCTACTTGTTATTCTCAAGAAACTCTTATACCAGAAAAAACAGTTTCTTTTGGTTTGAATGGTCATACAAATAGAGATGAATCTTTTTTTTCTAATGTAGATAATGATAAAAATACTATTCTTATTGGAACTACAGAAAGAGACTCTACTTTCACTGATATTTTAACCACAAAATTAGATATAAACTATAATTTACTTTGGCAAAAACGTTATTCAACTCCAACAAATCTATCTTATGATTTACCTTTAAAATCATTTGTAAACGACAATGATGACATTTATGTTATTGGTAGAAGTAGTTTTTCTCAATCTAGAGCTAATGGATTAATTTTTATTATAAAATATGATAAATATGGAAATATAATTTACGAAAAAAAAATAGGAAATATTGATGGAAGTGATTATTCTGATTACACACAAATGGATGTAATTCTAAATAATGATGATACATTAAGCCTTTTTTATGAATTAGATTATTACCATACAGATGATAGTGGAAATCATAACGGTGATATAACAAGTACTTTTTATTTATTGAAAATAGGAGAATTAGGCAACATTCTAAACTCTATAAACCATGAGATCCCTTATGAAGATTTCAAAGCACAATTTTATAATGATAATTTATATATTTTAATGAAGAACTCGGTAGATGAAAATAACCAAGATTATTCATATCGTTTATATGAAATGAATAATAATGGAACCCTTTCTTACTTTAATATTTTAGACGATACTTTTATAGATTTCATGAAATATGGAGTTTTGCAAACAAATGTAAATATATCGTTTTTGTCCAACAGTGTATATATAAGTAGTTTTAATAATAATAATTATTCTCAAATTAAGGATAAAATTTATTTTTCAAAATTCTCTTTAAGTGGTGCTAATATTTACAGTGTTGTGAGTGATCAAAATAAAAAATATTTTTATTTGGGTAGTTTTAAAAAAACAGATCAAGAAAAAGTTTTTAACCTAGTAAATAATCTAGAAACAAACACTCTTTCATCTATAGTTATAGATGAAAGTAATCAGGTTGTTGAAAATGAAATTTTTGACACATTGGGAACAGGTTTTAAGGACAATAATGATGAATCTTTTTTTTTAACTATTAGTAATAATATTATCAAACTCTTTTCTAAAGATTTAACGGTAATAAACTCTTTTAATACTTCTAATACTTATAACTTAATTGATTTTACTAAAATAGATAATAGTACCATTTCTTCATATGGAATAAAATTAGACAAAATGTTTCCTGATTCTGACTATTATGCACAAATAGATCAATTTTCTGAAAAAATAAATGAAGACGGTATAGAAAAAACGTATTTATTCTCTGGAAAGGGTACATCAAAAAGTTTTCAACAAACTATACATATTGATAATGATAATAATTATATTATTTTATCAAACGAAAAATTGGGACCAGAGTGTCTTTACAATGGATGTAATAAACCACCAACCGCTAATAGAGTTCTAAAATATGATTCTAATTTAAATAAATTATGGGAATTAGATTTTGGTTCAGATGTGCTAAATATAACATCTTCATATAACTCTGATGGAATAGTTATAGATTCAAATAATAATATTTACTTAAACATAGCAGATAGGGATCATGTCTGGTGGGATCCTAAGTATTCTTTGTATAAAATTTCTCCAGATGGTTCTTTAATTTATACAAAACAAAGTCTAGAATCTAAGGAAATTGTCCTAGATGAGAGTAATCATACAATTTATGTTATTTCCCCTGAATTCCAAGAAACAAATCAAACTACTTGGGTAACATCATATTGGACAGAGTTAACTTCTTTTAACCTAAATTCTGGTGAATTAATAAAAAACACCAAATATGATAATAAAAAGCATTTTAGTCATTTTTTAAACAATGGCTTTTTGAATTTATACATGATCAATCACGATACATTTAATGATTACAGGTTATCGCTTTTTGTGGAAGATCAAGAAGTTTTTGAGAGGATTTTAGATATTTATGGAACAGGCGATATATCCCATTTTGAACCAATAATTAAAGAAAATAATGGTACGTTAATATTCACAAGTGGCCACTCTTCTAATAGTGAGGATAGAAAAATTCATAAAATAAATAATCTAAATGACTACAATACTTATTCTTTAAACCATAATTTAAGAAAAATAACATTAATAAATAATAAAATGTTAGCTTCAGATGATGAAGGGTATCTAAAAATATACAACGAAAATTTTCAAGAAGTAGAAACTAGTAATATATCTTATTCTAATTGTTGTGGTTTTTACTTCACCGTATTCAACAATAAAATATTACTACAATATGAAAATAAAATAACTTTTTTTGATGAAAATTTAAATATGGTTAATGAAATTATATTACCATATTTATTCGATAAGAACTTTAAATTTGATTATAATAACGACTTAATTTTAGTAAATAACTTTGGAAAAAGTATTTATCAATTTCCAGAGTATTCTTGGTTAAGAGGTAAGCTTTCCAAATATGATTTAGATGCTGTTTTAAGTATTAATAAAAACGAAGGATCTAATCTTACCAAAAATGTTAAAATTTTTCCTAACCCAAGTAAAGATATTTTAACTATTAATTTAGATGATATTAAAAAAATCCATTTATATAGTTTAGAAGGAAAATTATTAAATGTTTTTTATAGCAATAAAATCAATATTAAAAAATACTCTAAAGGATTATATTTACTTAAAATTTATACTGAATCCAATGCAGTAATAAATAGAAAAATATTAAAAAATTAATTATTGATTAAACACTACCATTTTAATATTCATAAACCTTGGAGAATGGTTTCATAAATTGTAAATAATGCAAAACAAAAAAGCGTTTTGACAAGTTTGTAAAATGATTGCAGCAGTCGGTTACCCAACATTGCGATTAATTCGTATTAGATTTAGAAACATAGAATTAAGAGATTTGGAAGTTGGTAAAACTGAAGAAGTTAATAGTTTTATCTAGTATTTATTAAATAAAAATAATTTACTTAGAAGTAATTAAAATTACGATTTATCCATTCTAATATGCGGAATTCCGTCTTCTAGATATTCTTCTCCAACTTTTTCAAAACCATGGGACTCGTAAAATTTTTGTAAATAAACTTGCGCAGAGATTGTAATTTCTCTAACATCAAAATGATTTTTTATAGCTGCTATAGAGGCTTTTATTAACTGGTGACCGTAACCAAATTTACGCTCTTTAATTGCTACCACAACCCTGCCAATACTGGCAAATTCAAAATATTCTCCCGGTTTAAAAATACGAGTGTAAGCAACTATTGTATTATTTTTTCTAGCAAAAACATGCAATGCTTTTCTGTCTTTTCCATCTAAGTCTTGATATACGCAATCTTGTTCTACTACAAAAACTTCCGATCGTAATTGTAAGATTTCATACAATTCATCAATAGTAAATTCATTAAAGTATTTTGTGATAAATTCCATTATCCTTTACACGAAATTTTATGAACTCTATTAGCATGTCTTCCTCCTTCAAAATCTGTAGAGATAAAAATATCTACAAAACCTATAGCCTGTTGTAGAGAAACAAAACGTGCAGGAATGGTTAAAATATTCGAATTATTATGTTGTCTTGTTAAAGTAACCAATTCATTATTCCAACATAATGCGGCTCTTATTCCTTGGTGTTTATTTGCTGTCATTTGAGCACCATTTCCAGAACCACATAAAATAATACCTAATAATGCTTTACCAGATTCTACAGCTTCTGCCGTTGGATGAATTGCATCTGGATAATCCATAGAGTCATCTGTATCTGTTCCAAAATTTAGAATCTTATACCCTTTTTTTTCTAAATGTTTTATAATTTCGAACTTATATTGAGTTCCAGCGTGATCATTACCAATAGCAATTATCATAATAAATTAATTTTAAATTCTACTTATTAACAAAAATATAGAAATAAAGGGTTATGAACAGTTATAAACAATCAAAAATTATACAATTTTAATAACTAGTTAGTTTTTAATATTTTACTATTTAAAAAGAATGTTAAGAAGTTGTAATGAGAAAATTGTAAGTTTATTTTGTTATTCCTAATTTTATTACAATACAAGAGATTAGTTTACATACACAACTTTTTTTATTGTTATTTCATAAAAGTTTATCAACATAAAATTTACAATTTATTTACATTTAAAAATTTAATTTTATGAGTAAAAATAGGTTAATAGCTGTTTATAAGTTTTGTTAATAAGTAGAATTTAAGATTGATTTTTAAGCTTTTAAATATCTAATAAATTGTCAGTGTTTTTTAATAAGTCAAATACTAAAATTAAAATAAATTATTTTATTGTAGATATTCACATACTATTATAAACATCATCGTTTTTAAATATTTATAAAAGATAAAAAATAATTAATTATAAAGTGTTAATAAGTATTTAAACTAAGTATGGGTTAGCCTATTTTCTTTTTAGCTTCTAACTCTAAAAGATAAACTGTGTCTTTATGGTTTTCTACTGTTGGTTTTATAGGACTTTCTTTTTTATTCAAAGAAATGTGAATACTAATTAAAGTTATAAAGATTCCTGTAAGGAATATAAAAGTGAATAACGCGATAATTTTACGTAGATTTTTCATTTTACAAATGGGAACTCTTTTTATAAAGACGTCTCATTTTAACAAACGTTACATTTTTAAAGAATTATTTAACTTTCGGAAAAGATAAATAGTTATTTAACAATAAATTGAATAGCTTTATCTATAATTCTAACCTTCACTTTACCTGTTCCAATCAATTCTCCATCAGCTTGAATAAATGGTTTTGTAGTTTTAGGAATTACAGTTATTTTCTTTGTTTTATAAGTATCTACTTTTTTATGATATACTATATTACCATTGTATAATTTTCTAATATTGTAAATTAAATCAAATACATTTAGATTTTTAGCAATTGTAAGGTCTATAAAACCATCAGAAGGGTTTACATTTTCTGTAAATTGCATTCCTCCCCCAGAAAATTTACAAATTCCAAAAAGTGTCATTAAACAGTTTTGTTTAATTATTTTATCATCAAAAATAATTGTTAAAAAAGTTTTTTTATAAAATATCAAGCCATAGATACCTGCTAATATATATGCTACAGGACCAAAACGTTTTAATGTATTTAATTTACTAACTATATAACCATCATATCCTAAGCCTGCAATATTGTTAAAATAAGAAATGTTCTTCTCTTCTGTTTCGATAATACCAATATCTTGAAGTATCCTTTTATTTCTATGTATAAGTTGTATGGATTTTTTTATGGATTTTGGAATGTTGTGGGTTTTTATCCAATCATTTCCTGTACCTAAAGGAATCACTGCAATAGTTATATTAGAAGAATTTACATACCTTTGCAACATTATTCCGTTTACTACATGATGTAGTGTTCCATCTCCACCAATCGAAATAATATTTCTAAATCCTTTTTGAATAGCGTTTTGTACCAGTTCAATCTCGTGTTTAGAAAATTGTGTAAAAGCAAAAGAATAGTCAATATTCTTGTTTTTTAATAATTGTCTAATTTTTATCCATTGTCTAGAAAAAGTTCCGTTTCCAGCAGTAGAATTAGCAATTATAAACCAAGAGTTCGTATTGATTTTGTCGATATGAGACATAAAAATAAATTAATTATTAACCAAATTACAAAATAGATTGATAACTTTTTTTTAATACAAAAAGAAATAGAATAAATCGTAATTTGCAAGTATTGTCAAAACGAGTAAATTTTTAAGAAATAAAAAAATCGAATTGATATAAACAACTAAGATACATGGCAAAAAAGAAGAAAAAAATATACAAAAAGAAAGGGAATATTTTAAAAGACTTGACAAAAAATATATTTAAAGTATTAAATAATGATAAAAAAAAGAGCTATAATTATAAACAAATTGCATCCAAATTAAAGATTTATGATACTGATGGTAAGACTCAAATATTAAAAAAATTAGTAGTATTAACAGCAGAAAAAAAAATTAAAGAAGTAGAGAGAGGGAAGTTTCAAGTAACTCTTGATAAGAAATATTCTATTGGTACATTAGATCTTACATCCAATGGAAATGGTTATTTTATTTCTGAAGATTATGAGGATGATATTTTTATACCAAAAACTAATCTTGGAAAAGGATTCCATAATGACATTGTAAAAGCTTATGTTTATAAAAAAAGAAATGGAAAAGGATATGAGGCAGATGTGGTTGAAATTATAGAACGTGCTAAAACAGATTTTGTAGGGATCTTACAAAAACATACAACAAAAAATTTTGGTTTTGTCGTTCCTGATAATATAAAGATGTACACAGATATTTTTGTTTCAGAAAACAAGATGAATGGTGCATTAGACGGAGATAAAGTACAAGTTAAAATTACAGATTGGCCAAAAAATTCTAAAAATCCGTTTGGTAAAATAACCACAGTTTTAGGTACACCAGGAGACCAAAATACAGAAATGCATTCTATTTTATTAGAATATGATTTGCCTTTTGAATTTGAACCAGAGGTAGAAAAAGAAGCAGAACAATTATCGACAGAAATTACTAAAGAAGAAATTTCTAAACGTAGAGATATGCGTAAAGACTTAACTTTTACCATCGATCCAAAAGATGCTAAAGATTTTGATGACGCATTGTCTTTTAAAAATCTAGAAAATGGAAATTATGAAATAGGAATTCATATTGCAGATGTTTCGCATTATTTAGAACCAAAAACTATTTTAGATGAGGAGGCTTATAAAAGAGCAACTTCTGTATATTTAGTAGATAGAGTTGTACCTATGTTACCAGAAATGTTAAGTAATGGTGTTTGCTCTTTAAGACCAAATGAAGAAAAATTAACATTTTCTGCTGTGTTTGAAATTAATAAAAAAGCAGAAATTATATCTCAGTGGTTTGGCAGAACAGTAACCTATTCAGATCAACGTTTTGCTTATGAAGAGGCACAATCTATTATAGAAAAATGTAAATTATCTGATGTTATTTTACCTTATAAAATGCCTTCAGATATTTCTATCACTAACAAAGAATATACTGTAAATAAAGAAGTTGTAGAAGCTACTTTAAAATTAGACGAGTTGGCTAAAATTCTTCGTAAAAAAAGAATGAAACAAGGAGCAATTTCTTTTGATAGAGTTGAAGTAAAATTTCATTTAGATGAGGAAGCAAATCCATTTGGTGTATATTTTAAAACCTCCAAAGATGCCAATAAATTAATTGAAGAATTCATGTTATTAGCCAACAGAAAGGTAGCAGAATTTATAGGTTTTTCTAAAGGTAAACCTTCTAATAAAACTTTTGTTTACAGAGTTCATGATGAACCAGACGTAGAAAAATTAGCATCTTTACAAAACATCGTTAGTAAGTTTGGATATAAAATAAACACAGATACCAGAGAATCTACGTCAGAATCTTTAAATAAATTATTAAGTGATGTGAATGGAAAAGCAGAATCTAATATGATAGAGACTCTAACTATTAGAACCATGTCAAAAGCGGTTTATACCACACAAAATATTGGGCATTACGGATTAGCTTTTAATTATTATAGCCATTTTACATCTCCAATAAGACGTTATCCTGATGTAATGACACATAGATTATTACAACATTATTTAGATGGAGGGGACTCTCCAAAATATCTCAACTATGAAGAAAAATGTAAACATTCTTCAAAAAGAGAAGAATTAGCCTCTAAAGCAGAAAGATCTTCTATTAAATATATGCAAGTTAAGTATATGCAGGATCATAAAGATGAAGTTTTTAACGGGGTAATTACCGGAGTAACAGAATGGGGAATTTATGTTGAAATTTCCTCAAATAAGTGCGAAGGAATGGTTAGAATTAGAGATATAAAAAGTGATTACTATATTTTTGATGAAAAACAATATGCTATTGTTGGACAATCTTCAAAACATCTTTATCAATTGGGAGATAATGTAAAAATAAAAGTAAAAAAGACAGATTTAGAAAGAAAACATTTAGATTTTAATTTAATTGAAGATTAATATATAATTAAACTCAATGATATTCACAACCACAGCAAACATAGAAGGTTTTAAAATAGTAGATTATTTAGGAATTGTTACTGGTACAGCCTATAATTCTAGCTATTCACAAAAGGGAAGTAAAATGTCTTTTAAAGATATGTTTAATACTTCTAAGTATTATGAAAATTATGTAGCAGCATTAGAATTATTAAAAGAAAAAGCTTTTCAAAATTTAAAAGATAATGCTCATAAATTAAAAGCAAATGCCGTTGTAGGAATTCAATTAGACATAGAACCCGTAGCAAATTCATCTACTTTGTTGATTTCAATTACAGGTACAGCAGTTAAAGTGGAATAATTTTTAACAATACTTCTACAATAAAAAACAAAAAAATGCTTTATAGTGATATAATTTTTAACCAAATTGTATGTAAATTTTAAAATGATGAAGAAAATAGTATTTATTTGTGCTTTAATATTCCCTTGCATACTAGTATCCCAAAAAATAATAACCAAGGATATAGGAGATTTTACTTCTTTAAAAGTATACAACGGAATCAAATTAGAATTGATTAAATCTGAACATCAAAAAATAGAAATTACAGGTGAAAAATCAGAAATTACAAAAATTAAAAATGTAAATAATACATTAAAAATATCTTTACCTTTTTCTTTAAAACCAGAAAATAATTCTGCAGATGGTAAAATTTTAGTAAAATTATATTACAATAAAAACATTGCGATTATAGATGCAAATGAGGGATCTACAATAACGGGTAAAGACCTTAGTCAAGATAAATTAGAAGTAAATTCTCAAGAAAGAGCTTTTATTGATTTAATTATCAATGTTAAACATGTTGATGTAAAAGCTTCTTCTGGAGGAATAATTAAACTTTCTGGAAATACAAAAAACCAAAATGTAAATTTAGATTTGTACGGAATTTATCACGGTTTTGGTTTAAAAGCAGAAAACACCTCTACAGTAAAGGCAGGTACAGGTGCAAAAGCAGAAGTTTTAGCTGGAGAAATGTTAACTGCTATAGTAAGTTTTGGAGGCTCTATTTTTTATAAAGGAAATCCAGAAGTTATTAAAGATAAAAAAGTAATTGGAGGTATTATTAAGAAAAGAGATTAATAAAATCCTTTTTGTATCTTTGTATCATTAAACAATAGAACTTATGGGTACTTTAAATATATTTTTACTAGGAATGCCAAGTGGTGGCTCTTGGATTATTATTGCAATAGCAATTTTATTATTATTTGGGGGGAAAAAAATTCCAGAACTTATGAAGGGATTAGGTGGTGGAATTAAAGAATTTAAAAAAGCGTCCAAAGAGGAATCAAAAGAAGAGTTAGAAGAAAAAAAATAAGAAATAAATTTTTAAGTAAAAAAACCCAATCTGTTAATTATAGATTGGGTTTTCCTTTTTAATTAAAATATTTTGATTTTAAAGAATTTCTTGTATTGTTTTTATTAGGTCAAGAATAAAGTTCGTTTATAATAAATATTACTTCTCCTTATTTTTTGTTTTTTGGTTCTTCATTGCTTCACCAATTTGATTACTTGCTGTAAAGCTTGCAACCATATCATTTAACATTTGGCTACCAGCCTGCGGAGAGTTTGGCAACAATATTAAGTTACTATTTGTTTCTTGTCCTATAGATTGTAAAGTATCATAATGTTGAGTAACTACTATAAGAGCTGATGCTTCTTGCGAGTTGATACCCACTTTATTTAATACCTCTACTGACTCCTCTAAACCACGAGCAATTTCACGTCTTTGATCTGCAATACCCTGTCCTTGTAGGCGTTTACTTTCTGCTTCTGCTTTTGCACGTTCTACAATTAAAATTCGTTGAGCATCTCCCTCAAATTGTGCGGCAACCTTTTCCCTTTCAGAAGCATTAATACGGTTCATCGCTTCTTTTACTTGTGGATCAGGATCAATATCCGTTACTAATGTTTTAATTATATCGTAACCATAGGTCATCATTGCTTCGTTTAATTCTGTTTTTACAGCGATAGCAATATCATCTTTTTTTACAAAAACATCATCAAGTTTCATTTTTGGAACTTCTGCACGAACAACATCAAAAACATAAGAAGTTATTTGATCGTGAGGGTAATCTAATTTGTAAAAGGCATCATATACTTTTTCTTTAATTACTTTATATTGTACAGAAACTTTTAATTTTACAAAAACATCATCTAGTGTTTTTGTTTCTATAATTACATCTAATTGTTGAATTTTTAAACTTAACCTACCTGCAATTCTATCTATAAGTGGAATTTTAAAACGCAAACCAGATTGTCTAATTGCATTAAATTTACCAAACCGTTCTAAAATTGCAGCAGATTGCTGTTTTACTGTAAAAATTGATGCAAATAGAATAAGAAATACAAATCCTATAAGAATCGGGAAAAATGGGTTCATAACGTGAATTTTTTAATGGTTAATAATTGAATTCTTGTAAAGATACTAAATTTAAGTATTTATTTATAAGACGCAATTTTATTAAAATGTTACAGCAAAAAAATTATTATTTTATATTTTTCTTTGCTTTCTTTTTATATTTTTCCCATTTTTTAAATTCCTTCTCAGAGAGCAATTCTTTTAGAGAAACATCAAGTTTCTCTTCTTTTTCTTTAAAATCATTAGAAAAAGGTTTAAATCTTTCGTTTATCGTTTTTTGAACGTCTCTCATAATAGAAAAATCACCACTTTCTTGTGCTTTCTCCTGACTCTTTTCTACATACTCTTTCATTTCTAAAAAAGTAAAACTATTTATTCTTATCATTTCTTTTAATGATTTATTAAATTCAGAAATGATCGTTAATAATTTTTTTCCTTTTTCACTTTTCTTTTTTACCCCAGTTTTTTTAGCAACCTTTTTTCCATCATAAATAATAATTCCTAAATATTTTTCTGTTTTAAATTTAGGTTTTTCTAGTGGTTGTCTGTTTACCTGTCTTCGTTCAAGATTTCTTCTTCTTTGACTATCTTCATACTGTGCACTTACAGAAAGGCTAATCAGTAACAAAAAAAGTAAAATATTTTTTTTCATCATCATAGATTTTTTATTGCGTTTTCTAATCTTTTTATAGTTTCTTCTTTACCAATGATTTCTGTTATATCAAACAAATGAGGCCCTTTTAAAGCTCCTACTAAAGACAACCTTAATGGTTGCATTACTTTGCCAAAACCTACCTCTTTCGCAGTAATCCATTCCTTAATTATAGTTTCTGTATTTATTGAATAAAAATCTTCTATTGAAGAGATAACAGTAATTAATTCTTGCATTAAGCCAGCTGTTCCTTCTTTCCAGTTTTTCTTTGAGGCTTTTGCGTCATATGTAGAAGGGGATTGAAAAAAGAAACTTGATAAACCCCAAAAATCATTTACAAAAATAGCCCTGTCTTTAATTAACGATACGACCTTTTTTATATATCTATGGTCTTTGTAAACACCTTTTTCTTCAAGAATTGGAAGATATAAATTTGTCAGTTCTTCGTTCGATTTTTTTTGCATATATTGTTGATTGAACCAGATAGCTTTTTCTGGACTAAATTTTGCTCCAGATTTACTGACTCTTTTTAAATCAAAAACCTTTACTAACTCTTCTAAAGAGAAAATTTCTTGTTCGGTTCCGGGATTCCATCCTAGAAACGCTAACATGTTTATAAAACTTTCAGCAAAATACCCATCCTCTTTATAACCTCTAGAAACATCTTTAGTTTCCTCGTTTGTATATTCTAGAGGAAATACTGGAAAGCCTAATTTATCTCCATCTCTTTTACTTAGTTTACCTTTTCCTACAGGTTTTAATATTAAAGGGAGGTGTGCAAATTTTGGAGCTTTCCAATCAAAAGCTTTGTATAATAAAACATGTAAAGCCATTGAAGGTAGCCATTCTTCACCCCGAATTACATGAGAAATTTCCATTAAATAATCATCTACAATATTTGCTAAATGATAGGTTGGCATTCCGTCTGATTTAAATAAAACTTTATCATCTAAAACATTGGTATCTATTTTAATTTCTCCACGAATTTCATCATTCATAACAAGAATTTCATCTTTGGGTGACTTAAATCGAATTACATATTTTTCACCTTTTTTTATTCGTCTTTTTACCTCTATATCGCTTAATACCAAAGAGTTTATTAGACGTCCTTTTTCTCTATTATGCCAATTATAAATAAATGTTTTTCCTTTATCTTCATGTCCTTTTCTTTCATTTTCTAATTGCTCTGAAGTATCAAAAGCATAATACGCCCATCCTTTTTCAATTAGTAAGGCTGCATATTGTTTGTAAACATCTTTACGCTCAGACTGTCTGTATGGACCAAATTTTTCGTTTTTATTTGGACCTTCATCAAAAGGAATATTAGCCCATTCTAAAGCATTTATAATATACTTTTCTGCATTTGCAACGTAACGCGTCTGATCTGTATCTTCTATTCTTAATATAAAAGTTCCATGATGTTTTTTTGCAAATAAATAATTAAACAAAGCTGTTCTTACACCACCAATGTGTAAAGGTCCTGTTGGGCTTGGCGCAAAACGAACACGTATATTAGATTTCATTTTTAAATTTTTATCAAGTTGCAAAGATAGTTTTAAAATGAGAGAATAGAAATTTGAGTAAAGAAAAAGGCTCTACAATAAAAAAAGAGAGCCTTTTTAAATAGATTTTTATAAAAATTAAAATGTATGATACAAACCAAAAGTTAGAGCAGCTTGTTTTGCAACATTATTTCCAAAGAATGCGCCGCCAAAACCAGCATTTATTCCAAAAGTTTTATTAAATTCATAAATTGCTTTTGCCCCAAAAGAACCATATTCTTGATCGTTACTGTATAGACCTGTTGCTAAATTAGAGCTCGGTAATATAACATCACCATTTTTTATAGATTTTACAATATCTACAAAACCAATAAGCCAAATATTTTTGATAATTTTTCCCCCATATTCTCCACCAATTTTAAAGTTAGAGCTGTAATTATTTGTTCTAATCGTTCCTCCAATAAATGCTTGTAAGTATGTTTTTCCATAACTTTTTCCAGCCAACAATAACGGAGTAAAACTCCAGGCATTATACCCCGTTCTAATACCAGTGGCATTGTCAAAAGTTCCCGTATTTGCTTCCACAGAAAACAGACCAGATATCATCCAATTTTTTTTGTGAAAATTATGTTTTAAACCAATTTCAATATTTCCTAAAGATGTTTTTGAACCACTTGTAGTAATTGAGGGTTGTGCTGTAGATGAAACCAGTTCATTTGTTTTTATCAATTTTAAAGGAAGATTTACGATTAAAGTCGTTTGATTAGATAAACCATATTCTCCATAAAATTGAAAGGTATTATCTGTTGTCTCTCTTTCTGTATTATACTCTGGATCACCAAATAAGGAATTATAATTAGAAATAGTTGTGAATGAGAGCTGCGTGTAAAAAGTTCCCTTCTCTTTTGTCCAAGGACCCTGAGAAAAGACATAAACACTTGTAAATAAGATAAATAATGTAAATAAATTTTTCATTGGTTTTATTTTTATAAGCAGTTAGTTGTTTGTTTTACAAAAAACTTACAAATTGTTTTAACAAATAATTGACTGCTTATTAATGTAAAAACAGTATTTTTATTAGTAAATTATGAATGAATTTCGGAACATAGAAAAAAAATTACACCAATTTACACGTAAATTTTATACAAATGAATTGATAAAAGGAGCAATTTTATTTTTTTCTTTTGGGTTTTTGTACCTCTTTTTTACTTTGTTTTTAGAATATTTCTTATGGTTAGAACCAACAGCAAGAACAGTTCTTTTTTGGATTTTTCTTTTGGGTGAGTGCTTTTTATTGGTACGGTTTATTTTTATTCCTATTTTTAAATTGTTTGGTTTACGAAAAGGTATTTCTTTACAAGAATCTTCAAAAATTATTGGGAATCACTTTCCACAAGTACAAGATAAACTATTAAATATTTTACAACTAAAACAATCTTCAAAACAATCCGATTTAATTATTGCTAGCATTCATCAAAAATCTCTAGCACTGCAACCAATTCCCTTTGTAAAAGCTATAGACTTTAAGAAAAATGCAACCTATTTAAAATATGCAATCATCCCTATTTTAATTTGGTTAATGATTTTGTTAACAGGGAATAACAGTATTTTTTCAGAAAGTTTAGAGCGTGTTGTAAACCATAGAATGGCCTACAGCCCACCTGCTCCTTTTTCCTTTGTTATAAAGAATAATAAATTAGAGGTACTTCAAGGAAAATCATATAAAGTTCAGATAATGACAGTAGGAAGTGTAGTTCCTAGTGAAGCAAAAATTATTTTTAACAATCAACAATATTATACACAGAATAACGGAAACGGAACTTTTTCATATACATTTTTAGATGTTCAAAAATCAATTATTTTTTACATAGAATCTAATGGTATCAGATCTAAAAACTATTATCTTGACCTTATAAACACACCAATAATTCAAAACATTTCTTTAGAGTTAATCTATCCAAGATATATTGGAAAGAGAAATGAAATAATTAAAAATTCTGGAAACCTAACCGTTCCACAAGGCACTAAAATACGCTGGAATGTTACGACAGTTCAAACAGATTCTGTAGCTTTTATAAACCAACAAAAAAGAAGTTTTTTTAAAGAACGGTCTCCAGGGAAGTTTCAATTCTCGAAACAAATTCTTAACCCCTTAAAATACAAAATAGCTTCATCAAACTTATACTTAAAAGATTACGAAAGCTTATCCTTTTCTGTTGATGTGATTAAAGATGAATCTCCATCAATATATGTAAAATCTAATATTGATAGCGTTTCACGAGGAACAGTTCAGTTTGCGGGTCAAATTTCAGATGACTATGGATTAACTAAACTGCAGTTGGTATATTATAATCAAAAGAAACCACAAGAACAAAATAAGGTAGATTTACAAATATCAAATGAAAATATACAGACTTTTTTTTATCAATTTCCGGATGGATTAGATCTTCAAAAAGGGGTTGATTACGAATTGTTTTTTCAGGTTTTTGATAATGACGGTGTAAATGGAAATAAAAAAACGAGGAGCAACACCTTCAGTTATAGACAAAAAACCATTGATGAACTAGAAGAAGAATTGTTGCAAGAACAGAAAAATACGATTAATAATCTTGAGAATACAATTCAAAATCAACAAAAACAGCAGAAAGAGTTATCACAAATTCAGCAAGACCTTCAAAACAAGAAGAATATTCATTGGAATGATAAAAGGAAAGTTCAGCGTTTTATAAAACGCCAAGAACAATACAAAAAAATGATGCAGCGTCAAACCGACAAGTTACAAGAAAACTTAGACGATAAGAACGATGTAAATAAAAATCTTCAGAATAAAAAAGAAGAGTTACAAAAACGAATTGAAGAGCTTAAAAAATTAGACAAACAACAAAAATTACTAGATGAGATTCAGAAACTTGCAGAGCAGTTGAATAAAGAGGATCTAGTAAAAAAAGCCAAGGAATTAGCACAACAAAATAAACAACAAGAGAGAAGTTTAGAAAAAACGTTAGAATTGGTAAAACGTTTTTATGTTGAGCAAAAAACAATGCAAATTGCCAATAAATTAGAAGAGCTTTCCAAGCAACAAGAAAAACTTCAGCAGAAAGAAGAATCTACACTAGAAGAGCAGAATGAGATAAAAAAAGAGTTTGATTTTTTAAAGAAAGAACTGGAAGAACTTAAGATAGATAATGAGAAGTTAAAGGAACCAATGGAGCTTCCAGACACAGAGCAAGAACAAGAATCTATTGATAAAGCATTAAAAAAAGCAGAAGATAACTTAATGAGCAAAGACAAACCATCTGCTAGAAAAAATCAAAAGGAGTCATCTAAAATCATGAAAGAAATGAGTACAAAGATGCAACAAGCGATGATGGAAATGGAAGGTGATGCCCTTGAAGAAAATATGGATGATCTAAGAAAAGTTCTAGAAAATCTTGTTACTTTTTCTTTCAAACAGGAATATTTAATGAATACGTTTGGTGAGATTTCTACAGCTCATCCAGACTTCGGAAAAGAACTCAAAAAGCAAAATGAAATTAAAACCTATTTTGAGCACATAGATGATAGTTTGTATGTCCTATCTATGCGTTTGCCAAAAATATCTTCAAAAATACAGGAAGACTTATCTACAGCCCATTATAATTTAGACCAGTCATTAGAAAATTTTTCAGAAAACAGATTTCCTAACGGAATATCTAATCAACGTTATGTAATGACCGCTGCTAACAATTTAGCAGACTATTTAAGTGGTATTTTGAATAGTATGATGAATTCAATGTCCATGAAAATGGGAAAAGGTAAAGGAAAGGGAAAAGGGTTTAGTTTACCTGATTTAATAAAAAAACAAGGAGAATTATCTCAAAAAATGAAAGATGGAATACAAAAAGGAAAAAAGTCAGGAGATAAAAAAGGAGGCGAAAAAGAAGGCAAGAATGGAAAAAAAGGAAAAACTCCTGGAGGAAAAGAAAAAGGAGATAATCCTACTCAAGGCCAAAAAAATGGAGGTAACGGTAACTCCAATGATGACCTAGATGGTGAATTGTATCAAATTTACAAAGAGCAAACTCTCTTAAGGCAACAATTACAAGAGGCTATTAAAGAAAGCAGCAACGAAAAATCTAAAGGAAATTCTTCTGCAAAAAAAGCATTAAAAACAATGGAACAGTTAGAAAATGAAATTCTAGAAAAAGGGTTTAATTCTTTTACACTCCAAAAAATGCAAAACCTAAACTATGAGTTATTAAAACTAGACAATGCTGCACTAGAACAAGGTATGGAAAAAAACAGAAAGTCTAATAGTAGTTTTTTAGAGTATCAAAAAAGAAAAGCAAAAGAACTAAAATACAAGAAGCGCTTTTATAATCAAATTGAGATATTAAACAGACAATCATTACCTTTGCAACAAAATTATAAAAAGAAGGTTCGAGAATATTTTTCTAGAACACAGGAAAACAAAGAATGATTACTTTTAATTACGAAACCGATTTTTTCATCAAAGAAGAGAAAAGAATCTCTAATTGGATTGAAAATATCATCTTAAATAATAGTTTTGAATTAGCTGAAGTTAATTATATTTTCTGTGATGATGCATATTTACTCAATTTAAATATTGAGTTTTTAAAGCATGATACCTTAACAGATATTATCAGTTTTGATAATACGATAGGAAGATTAATAGGAGGAGATATTTTTATTTCCATCGAAAGAATAATAGAGAACGCCAAAATTTTTAAAGTTTCTTTTAATGAAGAGCTTTACAGAGTTATGATTCACGGTGTATTACATTTTTTAGGCTATAAAGACAAAACGCCTCTCGAAAAAAAAGCAATGAGAAATAAAGAGGATGAGTCCTTATTGCTTCTAAATAATTGATTATCAACATAATAAAAACAAAGTTTCACGTGAAACTATAAAAATGAGTTTATTTTCAACAACTTTTGATGTACTTGTAGTCGGAGGCGGACACGCAGGTAGTGAGGCTGCTGCCGCAAGCGCAAATATGGGTGCACATACATTGTTAATTACTATGAATTTGCAAAACATTGCACAGATGAGCTGTAATCCAGCAATGGGAGGAATTGCAAAAGGACAAATTGTTAGAGAAATTGATGCGCTTGGAGGTTACAGTGCAATTGTAACTGATAAAACAGCCATTCAGTTTAAGATGTTAAACAAATCAAAAGGTCCAGCAATGTGGAGTCCAAGAGCTCAATCTGATAGAATGCAGTTTGCTGAATGTTGGAGAACTATGCTAGAGCAAACAGAAAATGTAGACTTTTATCAAGACTCTGTTAATGGCTTGCTGTTTGATGGAGATAAAATTATTGGAGTAAAAACAACCTTAGGACTTGAGATAAAAGCGAAGACTGTAATTCTAACTGCAGGAACTTTTTTAAATGGATTGATCCATATCGGTGAAAAAACATTTGGAGGAGGAAGAGCGGGGGAAGGAGCATCAACGGGTATTACTGAAGACCTAGTTGCAAAAGGGTTTGAATCTGGAAGAATGAAAACAGGAACACCTCCAAGAGTTGATAGCCGTTCATTAGATTATTCTAAAATGACAGAACAGCCAGGAGATGAAGTCACAGAAAAATTTTCTTATTTACCTACCACAAGTTCCTTAAAAAAACAACGCTCATGTTATCTTACTTATACAAATAAAAAAGTTCACGATTTATTGCGACAGGGTTTTGATCGTTCGCCAATGTTTAACGGTAGAATCCAGTCAACAGGCCCTAGGTACTGCCCTTCAGTAGAAGACAAGGTAGATCGCTTTGCGGATAAAGAAAGGCATCAGGTTTTTGTTGAGCCAGAAGGTTGGAACACGGTAGAAATTTATGTAAACGGATTTTCTACTTCGATGCCTGAAGACATTCAAGACAAAGCAATTCGTGCAATTGAAGGGTTTGAAAATGTTAAATTTCTTAGATACGGATATGCGATAGAATATGATTTTTTTCAACCCACTCAGTTAAAACATTCTTTAGAAACCAAGTTAGTAGAAAACTTGTTTTTTGCTGGACAAATTAATGGAACAACGGGTTATGAAGAGGCTGCTGCACAAGGCTTAATGGCAGGTGTAAATGCTGTTTTAAAAATTCAAGGAAAAGAGCCTTTCATACTGAAAAGAGATGAAGCTTATATTGGTGTTTTGATTGATGATTTAATTACAAAGGGCACAGAAGAACCTTATAGAATGTTTACATCTCGTGCAGAGTATAGGACATTATTAAGACAGGATAATGCAGATTTAAGGTTAACCCCATTAGGGTATAAACTTGGTCTAGCATCTCAAGAACGACTAGACCGTGTAGAAGAAAAACAAAGAAAAACAGCTTTATTAATTAAATTTTTACAGCAGACTAGCGTTAATCAAGAAGAGATAAACCCTATTTTAAAAGAAAAAAATTTATCATTGATTCATCAATCTATGAAGCTCTATAAAGTTGCAGCTAGACCTCAATTGGAATTTTCCGACTTTAAGAAGTTACAGAAATTAAATTCTTTTTTAGAAGCTAACTCCATTAATAAAGATGTTATTGAACAGGCTGTAATTCATTTAAAATATTCTGGTTATATAGAGAAGGAAAAAAACAATGCAGATAAATTAAACAGATTAGAAAACGTCAAAATTCCTTCTAAATTTAATTATAGAAAAGTAAAATCACTCTCTTTTGAAGCAATAGAAAAATTAACTAAAATACAACCAACTAGTATTTCTCAAGCGAGTAGAATAAGCGGTGTTTCTCCTAGTGATATCTCTGTTTTATTGGTTTATATGGGAAGATAAATTCAAAGAAAAAAACAAATGTTCCTTGTGGAACATTAAAAAAAATAAAAAGATGGTTAAACAAAAAGAACTTTATAAAGATTTAAAACCCTTTTTGAATTGTATAGATTATACTGTTTCCAAAGAAATGTATGGGCTAATGTTGAATAAAAAATATGAGATGTTAGTTACATCTCCAATTCCTGAAGATTTAGAAAATTATTACATAAGTGAAAATTATATTTCTCATACAGATAAAAATAAAACACTTTTTGAAAAAATTTATCAAACTGTAAAAAACTATACTCTAAAAAAGAAAGTTTCTTTGTTAGACTCTTTTAAAACAGAAGAAAAAACAGTCTTAGATGTTGGTGCAGGAACAGGAGAATTTTTACACTCTTGTAAAAAAAAGCATTGGAAAATATTTGGGGTTGAACCGAACTTAGATGCTAGTAGAATTGCAGCGAAAAAAGGTATTTTTTTAAAAGAAAAATTGTCAGAATTCAAAGACCAAAAATTTGATGTTATTACCCTTTGGCATGTTTTAGAGCACATAGAAAATTTGTCAGAAGAGATAGAATCCCTAAAAAAACTTTTAAAAGATAAAGGAACTTTGGTTGTTGCTGTACCAAACTATAAAAGCCATGACGCAGAACATTACAAACAATATTGGGCTGCTTTTGATGTTCCAAGGCATGTATGGCACTTTTCTCAAAACTCTATTACTAAACTTTTTTCTCAAGTTTCTATGCACGTAGTGAAAACAATCCCTATGAAATTTGATGCTTATTATGTTTCCTTACTAAGTGAAAAATATAAATCAGGCGTAATGAACCCAATAAAATCTTTTTGGCGTGGGTTTCAATCAAATACAAAAGCAAAAAGAACTTCTGAATACTCTTCTTTGACATACGTTATAAAAAATACTTAAAAAAAGCATTTAAAGCACAAATAAAGAAGGACTTTATATAAAACAACGAATTACTTTAAATAAATTTTAAAAAGCCTTAAAACAACTCTTTTAAGGTTTTTTGCAATAAGAACAGCTTATAGTTTTTGGAGTGTTTAATAGGTTTTAACTATTCAAAAGAAATGCACCGAAAACTGAGATGATAAAATATGTTGTTAAAGTCATTGCTCCAGCATAATCTTTTGCAAGACGCTGTCCAATTAACAAGAAAATTAAGGTAATTGCAGAAAGCTCAATACCTAAAGATGCTATTTCTTTTGTTTCTGAAGTGTACAATTGAAAAACTCCAACACTCATTAAGATCCCTGCTAGAAGTTCAAGAATTAAAATAATTGCTAATAATAATGGAACGCTATTTTTTAAGGGAGATTTTTTAAAATGCTCTTTAATAAAAGAGAGATTCCCTTTCCAGTCTGTAAGCTTGTCTATACCAGATTGAAGAAAAGTTACAATTAAGAAAAGTAGAATTAATACTTCTGTTGGAAAATTTGAGAATAAATTCATATTTGTGTTTTGTTAAATTTACTATAAAAGTATTATTTTTTGCATTAAAAAAGGCTCAATACCTATTTAAAAACGATATATTTTGATACTTAATTTCCAAACAAACGGTTAAAAAAGTTTCTAGCTTTTTCAGAGGCTTTTTTTATTTCTTTGTTTGTCTCTTCTTTAAAATCAACTAAATGCTCTTCTGTTTCACTTAACAAATCAGATGCTTTTTCTCCTAAATCTTGTAATGTTTCTTTTGCATCATTTGCAAAATCGACCGCTTTTTCTTTAGTTATCTCTGAGTATTCACCAGCTTTTTCCTTTAATTTTTCTATATTTTCTGGCGATAATACTTCACTTACTTTTTCTTTTGCAGCATCTATGACTTCTTTTGCATCACCCACAAATTCTGTTGCTTTTTCTTTTACATTATTGATTGTTTCTTTTGTTTCGTCTGCAATAGAATTCGTTGCATCTTCATTTAGTTCCTCTGATAACTTATTTTTGCCTTTTGACATTACCTATTGATTTTGAGTTAGATGCGTAAATCTAAAAAAAATAATATAAAATGATGCCTTTTTAAGTTTTCAAAGGTCAATTTAATTAGCAAGTTCATATTTAGTGAACCAAAAAAGTATGGTCAGTGTCTATATCATTTGGATATAATCAAGAATTTTGTTGAGTAAATTAACAAAACGTCGCTTTAATTTTATCTACAATTGTTTGAGCCAGTTTTTGTTTACTTTCAACTGTCCAACCAGCAATATGCGGAGAAAGAATCACATTTTCTGAATGCATTAAATATTCTAAAGATACAGGTATTTTGTGCTCTGTAAATAAATTTTCGAAGGAAGTCTTTTCATATTCTAATACGTCTAATCCGGCGCCTAAGATTTTACCAGATTTTAATGCATAAACTAAATTTTGTGTATTAACAGATGTTCCACGTGCGGTATTTATCAGCCAAAAACTTTTTTTAAAACTGTTGATAAAACTAGTATTTATCATGTTTTTTGTAAGTTTTGTTTGCGGTATGTGTAAACTTAAAACGTCAGATTTTTCTTGTAATTCTTGCAAAGAAACTTGGATACAATTTTTATCTCCTACTTTAGGTTTTATATCATAACATATAACATTAACATCAAAACCGCAAAGTTTTTTTGCAAAAGACTTCCCCATATTTCCATAACCAATTAGACCAATCGTTTTTCCAGTGAGTTCAATTCCACGATTTTTTTCACGCAACCATTTTCCTTTTCTAATTTCTTTATCTGCTTGGTTCAGTTTGTTAAATAAAGAAAGTAACATTGCCAAACAATGTTCGCCAACAGCATTTCTATTTCCTTCTGGAGCAGCAAATAAAATAATCTTTTTGCTTTCTGCATATTCACAATCTATATTTTCCAAACCAGCACCAACTCTCCCAATAAATTTTAACTTCTTTGCTCTGTCTAGGAAAGAATTATCAATAGAAAAACGACTTCTAATAATTATTCCATCGTACAAATGAATTTTTGACATAATTTTTTCTTTTGATGAAGTGTAATCCTCATCGTTCTGAAAGCCTATCTCGTTAAGTTGATGAAGCAACAAAGGATGGTTTGTATCTAGATGAAGAATTTTCATAAATAAACAGAATAACATTGTAAAGAAGGGTTCAACTACTAGTATTGCTCCTTATTACTGGGGAAATCACCACTTTTTACATCAGTAATATAATTTTTAAAAGCACTGGTCATGTCTTTAAACAAATCTAAATATCTCCTTAAAAAGCGAGGATTAAATTCATGAGTCATTCCAATCATATCATGGGTAACTAATACTTGACCGTCAACACCATTTCCTGCCCCAATTCCTATAACAGGAATTGTTAATGCTTTGGCAACTTTTCTTGCCAAAGCAGCTGGCACCTTTTCTAAAACAATAGCAAAACAACCAATTCTTTCTAACATTAAAGCATCCTCCATTAATTTTTCTGCTTCTTCTTCTTCCTTTGCTCTTACTGTATAGGTTCCAAATTTATAGATAGATTGAGGTGTTAAACCCAAATGTCCCATTACAGGAATTCCAGCTTTTAAAATTCGTTTTATAGATTCTTTAACTTCTCTACCGCCCTCTAACTTTATAGAATGTCCACCAGATTCTTTCATAATTCTAATGGCAGAGCGCAAGGCTTCTTTTGGATCTGATTGATAACTTCCAAAAGGTAAATCTACCACCACCAAACAACGTTCAATTGCTCTTACAACAGAACTTGCGTGGTAAATCATTTGATCTAATGTTATCGGTAATGTAGTTTCATGACCTGCCATAACATTAGAGGCAGAATCACCAACTAACAAAACATCCATACCAGCACTGTCTAATATTTTTGCCATGGTATAATCATAAGCAGTTAGCATGGAAATTTTTTCTCCATTTGCTTTCATATCTATCAAAGATTTTACAGTAACTCGCTTATATTGTTTTTTTGCTACAGACATATTTTTTAATTTAGAATCTGGTAAATGTAATAAATATCAATTAATATTTTGTAGGTTCATATATAGATATTGTTGTTTTTTAATAGACATTCCTTATAGATTTTATATTGTTTTACAAATAAAGGGTATTTAAGAGATACATTCTTATTAAAATTTATCTACTTGAAATTTTCATCTTTTTTGAATTCATAGTACATAAGTTTTTATTGGTATGAAAAGAACAGTTAGTTGGACTTTTTTACAAGATAAAAAATAAAAGTATATTTGGTTTTTAAAAAGGTCAATGCCGGAAACCCCACCACATACTTTATCTCCAAATTTATGGGTTGATAACTATGCAGATTATTTGTTCAACTATACAATTACGCGTGTAAATGATTCTGATGTATCAAAAGATTTAGTTCAAGAAACTTTTTTTGCGGGCTTAAAATCTGCCAAAAATTTTCAAGGAAGATCAACAGAAAGAACTTGGTTAGTGTCTATTTTAAAAAGAAAAATTATAGATTATTATAGAAAAATTAATTCTAATAAAGGAAAAGCAGAAGTTAGATTAAATTTTTATGATAATGGAGAAAATGAAGGAAACTGGATAGAAGAAAGAATTCCACAAAGTTGGGACAATGAATCTGAAAAAATAATAGAAAACGAGGAATTAAAGAATCAATTAGAAGATTGTATAGATAATTTACCAGAAAAATACGCTATTGTTTTTAGAATGAAAACCATACAAGGTTTTGAAACTGAAGAAATTTGTAAGGAGTTAGCTATAACAGCGTCGAACTTATGGGTTATTATTCACAGAGCAAGAACTCAATTAAGAAAGTGCATGGAAGATAACTGGTTTAATATATAGAAGATGTTTAAAAAATTAAAAATAACATGTGACCAAGCCACAACTATTTGTGATAAAAGTCAATATAATGAAGCGACTCTTTTTGAAAAAGTGCAACTAAACTGGCATCTTATTAATTGTAAATTCTGTTCTTTATATGTGAAACAGAATAGAAAAATGACAGGTTTATTTAAAATGAAGTCTGCCGATTGTGAAGAAAAAATAAAATGTTTATCAAAATTAGAAAAAGAAGCACTTAAAAAAGAATTAGAAAAGATCTAGAGATGAATCTTTTTAGATTTTTTTGTGATTTGAACAAGGTTTATAAAGGCCCAGATTCTGTTTTTGTACTTTAGAAAAAAAATTTCCAATGCATTTTTTACCAGAAAAAATTTCCAATTACGTTGTTAGGCATTCACAAGAAGAACCTAAAATACTTCAAGAATTAACAAGAGAAACCTGGCAAAAAGTATTGAATCCAAGGATGTTAAGTGGTGCTTTTCAAGGAAGAGTTTTGTCTATGATTTCTAAACTTGTTCAGCCTAAAAATATTTTAGAAATTGGAACTTATACGGGCTATTCTGCATTGTGTTTAGCAGAAGGGTTACCAAAAGAGGGTAAAATTTTTACAATTGATAAAAATGAGGAACTTGCAGAAATACAAGAAAAGTATTTTGAGAAATCACGATATAGAAATCAAATAAAACAATTTATTGGTAAGGCTTCAGAAATTATTCCAACGATGAATCAGAAATTTGACTTGGTTTTTATAGATGCTGATAAGGCTAATTATTCGAAGTATTTTCATTTGGTAATTGATAACATGAATGCTGGTGGAATTATCTTATCTGATAACGTTTTGTGGAGCGGTAAAGTTGTAGAAAAATTAGATCCAAAGGACAAAGACACACAAGCGCTTTTAGAGTATAATAAATTATTAAATTCAGACAAAAGAGTTGAAAGTGTTTTATTACCAATTAGAGATGGATTAACAATAAGTAGAGTTCAATAAAACTTGCAGTGATATCTTTGAAAAAGGAAACTAAAAATAGAAGTTTATAATACTTATATCAAAGATTAGTGGCTTTTTCAGGAAATGGTAAATCAACTAAAGATTACGCTTAATTGGGCCAGTAAAATCATCAATTCCTTCTTTAACATCATTAACACTTTTTGTAATGTCTTTAGCAACATCAGTGTCAATTCCTTGGTTTTTAGCGCTATTGTTTATTTCTTTTTTTATATCATTAGTAGCGTCTTTAATCTGGCGCATTCCTTTCCCTAAACCTCTGGCGATTTCAGGAATTTTATCTGCACCAAAAACCATAATTACAATCAATAAGATTATAAATATTTCAGGACCGCCAATAAATAAAAAAAGAAAATTCATACAGTTGCAAAGATAGAAAAAAGCAACTTAAAAAAAGCGTTTAATTATTGTTAGCAAATAAGATGTTTTTTTATAGTAAAACTATAAAACTATAAAACTATAAAAATCAATAAGTTAAGAAAGGTTCTTTCACTGAGATCAGTGATATAATTAACGGTTTTCCGTTAGAAGAAAATTTCACTGTTTTCAGTGATTGACAAGAACGCTTTTATCTTTTTATATTATAAAATATTAATTGCTAAAAAAAATATGGTAAAGAAAAGAGATTTACACTCTCATGTCAAAATATATGAAAGCTATAAAAAGACGTTAAAAAATAGTTAGACAAGTTACTTCTGAAAATTGAAAGAGTAGGAAAAGAAAATTTAAAAATTACATAAAATGAAAAATGGATTAAACAAATTCATAAAAGGAATATTTGCTATTTTTACAATTAAAGTGTTCGTATTTAGCTTAATATTTATAGTACAAGCCTGCGAAAATAATATTAATGAGCCCGAAAACATTGCTAAAGAGAATTTTTTATCAGCCCTAAGAGAAAGTTTAGATAAAATTAATAATATCCCTGTAAAAAAAATAGACTTTTCTAATGTACAAGCAAGAGACTTAACAGATGGGACTTTGGTTATAGATGAAAATGTTACTAAACTTTGTTTAGATTTTCCAATTGATAACACAGGTAATAGTGGGGTAAAGGTTAGTGATGTTATTGCTTTAGACCTTGATATAATTAGGGACAATGATGGTAATGTAGATAATAATGGAAATTATTGCTATGAAATAGATGAAAATGAAGCTGTACAAATTTTAAATCCTGCTGTTCAAGAGGCTAAAAATTATTTATATACACATAGTTTTAGTGATGATGATATTAATGAAATTTTAAAAGGTCAAGAAGATAGTTACCTTGTACCGTTAGTAATTCTTATGATAGAAAACGAAACTTCAGGTTCATATGCATCATTACAACAAAATAACATTATAAATTCAATATTAGGAGTACAAACTATTCACGCTCAAAATTGGGGTAAAATAGGAGCATGCGTAAAGCAAGCGTTTGGATTAGACGATATTAGTGAATTTAAAAACTGGAAGAAAATGGGAAAGAAAGCGCAAAACAAACTACTGGGAAAAGTTGCAGGTAAACTAGCAGCTAGATATGCTTCTGCATGGGTTGGAGTTGCATTGATTGTTGGACAATTTGCATTATGTATGAGATAATTTTATGTTATGAATTATATTTATTTTATTTTGTTAAACTTATTTTCCTCTTTTGGTATTTTTCATTTTTTTTATGAAGATAATTATCTAAATCAGGAAAAATTAAAAAAGAGCAAATTTTTAAGAGTATTAATTATCATAATTTTTACTCTAGGTCTTATAGGTAATTTTTTCTTATCAAAATATCTTTTAGAAAAATAATCTTATGGAATTTTTAAAAATTTTATTTCAGGAGTAATAATATTAATAATTATTCCCTTAACTTTAGGTAAGTATTTAAGAAAAATATTAATGAAAAATAAAGCTAAATAAGCGATACAAATCACGGATGTTAGGATATTAAGAAAAGAACTAAACGCATTCAGTTTAGCTCTTTTCTTATAATATCCTTTATTTAAAAACGTAGAAACTGGTAAGTATTTTAAATATTAACAAATAAGAATAAATTAATAATTACTGTTTCTTAATTATTTATAATTGATGGATTCCTTTTGTAATTGCTAAAATTAAATATAACGATTTGGATAAAGATAAAAAGTTAATTCTTGTCTTTCACCAACATCCGCTTAATCTCATTTAATTTCATTAAGGCTTCAATAGGCGTTAATGTATCGATATTGGTTGTTAAAATTTCTTCTTTAATATTTTCTAACAGAGGGTCGTCTAACTGAAAGAAACTCAATTGCATTTCTTCGTGTTGCGTTTGTTTTAAAACGTCTTTTACTTCAGTATTTTTATTGTTTTTTTCTAACTGGGTCAAAATTTTATTCGCTCTATGAATTACCATACTTGGCATTCCTGCTAATTTTGCTACATGAATACCAAAACTATGATTAGATCCACCGGAAACCAATTTACGTAAGAAAATAATACTGTCATTTAATTCTTTTACAGAGACATTAAAATTTTTAATCCGCTCAAAAGTAGTGGTCATTTCATTTAGCTCATGATAATGCGTTGCAAATAATGTTTTTGCTTTTGATGGATGTTCGTGTAAGAATTCTGAAATTGCCCAGGCAATAGAAATTCCATCATAAGTGGAGGTTCCACGCCCAATTTCATCTAATAAAACTAAACTACGTTCAGAAATATTATTTAAGATAGATGCAGTTTCGTTCATCTCTACCATAAATGTAGATTCTCCCATAGAAATATTATCACTGGCACCAACTCTAGTAAAAATCTTATCTACAATACCAATTTTTGCATTTTGAGCAGGGACATAACTACCCATTTGCGCTAATAAAACGATCAATGCGGTTTGCCTTAAAATAGCAGATTTACCAGACATATTTGGGCCAGTAATCATAATGATTTGTTGCTGATTTCTATTGAGCACAACATCATTTGCAATATAGGTTTGATCTATAGGCAACTGTTTTTCAATAACAGGATGACGTCCGTTTTTGATGTCTAAATCTGTGCTTTCATCCATAATAGGACGCACATAATTATTGTCAATTGCTAAAACTGAAAAAGAAAATAAACAATCAAACTTTGCAATGATTTGTGCGTTATCTTGAATGTCTTGAACAAATTGAATGGTATACTGTATCAATTTAGAAAATATTTCTTGTTCTAATTTGCCAATTTTCTCTTCCGCTCCAAGAATTTTTGTTTCGTACTCTTTTAGTTCTTCAGTAATGTATCTTTCGGCAGAAACTAAAGTTTGTTTACGGATCCATTCTGAAGGGACTTTGTCTTTGTGAGTATTTCTTACTTCAATATAATACCCAAAAACATTGTTGAAAGCAATTTTTAAACTATTGATGCCAGTGTTTTCAATTTCACGCTCCAACATATTGTCCAAATACTCCTTTCCAGAGTTAGAGATGCCGCGTAAATCATCTAATTCTTTGTGAACACCATGAGCAATTGTATTTCCTTTATTAATGTTAACAGGTGCATCATCAAATAAAGTTTTAGTAATTTTTTCAATTAAATCTGTACAGGTATGTAATTGATTTCCGAGTTCTTTTACAGCCTTATTTTTACTTTTTTCTGCCGATGCTTTTATCGGTAAAATAGCTTTTAATGAGTCTTTTAACAGGACAATTTCTCTTGGAGAGGCTTTTCCGGTAGCAACTTTAGAAATTAATCTTTCTAGATCTGATATTTGTTTTAATTGATATCTTACTGTTTGAGAAAAATCATCAGAATCTATAAAAAACTTTACCAATTCGTGACGCTTTTTAATCGCATCAATATTTTTTAAAGGAAGTGCTAACCAACGTTTTAATAAACGTCCGCCCATTGGTGAGATGGTTTTGTCTATAACGTCTAAAAGGGTAACTGCATTTATAGAATTCGGATTATAAAGTTCTAGGTTTCTGATCGTAAAACGGTCCATCCAGACATAATTATCCTCAGAAATTCTAGTAATAGACTGAATGTGTTTTAATTGGTTGTGCTGTGTCTCAGATAAATAATACAACACAGCACCTGCAGCGATAATTCCATTTTTTAGGTCATGAATACCAAAGCCTTTTAGGCTTTTAACTTCAAAATGGGTTTGTAAAGTTTCGTTTGCATATTCTTTTTGAAAAACCCAATCATCTAGATAAAATGTATAATATCTGTTTTCAAAAAGTTCTAAAAATTGTTGCTTGTGTTGTTTTTGGACTAAAATTTCACTCGGATTAAAGTTTTGCAACAATTTATCTATGTATTCTGCATTTCCTTGTGCAACTAAATACTCTCCTGTAGACACATCTAAAAAAGAAACTCCAAGTTGTTTTTTATTAAAATGAACAGCCGCTAAAAAGTTGTTAGTTTTGGTTTGTAAAACTTCGTCATTAAGAGAAACTCCAGGAGTAACTAATTCTGTAACGCCTCGTTTTACAATGGTTTTAGTCATTTTAGGGTCTTCTAACTGATCACAAATAGCAACGCGCATCCCTGCTTTTACCAATTTTGGTAAGTAGGTATTTAAAGAATGATGCGGAAAACCAGCCAAGGCGGTTTCAGTTTCACTTCCTGCGCCACGTTTTGTCAATGTAATTCCTAAAACTTTGGCAGCTTTTTTAGCGTCTTCTCCAAAAGTTTCATAGAAATCTCCTACTCTAAAAAGTAACATTGCATCAGGATATTTTGTCTTGATAGCGTTGTATTGTTTCATTAAAGGAGTAACCTTTTTTGGTTTCGCTTTTGTCAAGTTTTTTGTAAATTTTAAGTTAGTTTTGCTAAGATAAAAATTAGTAAGGAGTTTACAGTGAACTTATCCACAAAGTATGAGGAAATTAAAGAATAATGAGTTAGGGAGAATTACAGTTGATGAATTTAAAGCTCTAGAAAAAACTCCAATTATTGTTGTTTTAGACAATATTAGAAGTTTAAATAATATTGGGTCTGTTTTTAGAACTTCGGATGCTTTTTTGGTCGAAAAAATATACTTGTGCGGTATTTGTGCAACGCCTCCAAATAAGGATATTCATAAAACAGCTTTAGGGGCAACTGACTCTGTAGCCTGGGAGTATGTAGAAGATACGTTAACACTAGTTGAAAAATTGAAAGCCGAAAAGGTAAAGGTTCTTGCTATTGAACAAGCAGAAAATAGTACAAAACTGGATGCTTTTTATCCAAAGAAAGATGAAAAATATGCTATTGTAATGGGTAACGAAGTAAAAGGCGTGCAACAAGAAGTTGTAAATGCGTCTGATTTATGCATTGAAATACCCCAGTTAGGAACAAAACATTCTTTGAATATTTCTGTCACCACAGGAGTTGTTTTATGGGACATCTTTCAAAAAATGCGATAGTCTCTTTCTTTAAAAAAGGATCTTTTAGGAACATAAAAAAGATTTTTTTAGATCCCTAAAATCATTTTTGCAATCATAAAGTAAATTAAGATTCCAAAAATATCATTACTCGTTGTTATAAAAGGCCCTGTTGCAATTGCAGGGTCTATACCACGTTTATCTAAAAATAGTGGAACAAAAGTACCTATTAAGCCAGCAACAATAATAACGACTACAAGAGAAACTGAAATTGCTAAAGCGGTAGAGGTTTTTCCTTGGTAAATCCAAACAAAAACAAATAGGAATAACGCGAGTACAACTCCATTTAAAGCGGCTAAAAGTAATTCTTTTAACAGTCGGCTATTGATACTTCCTTTTACATCATCGTTTGCCAAACCTTGCACAATAATTGCAGAGGATTGAACGCCAACATTTCCTGCCATAGCTGCAATTAAAGGAGTAAAAAAGAATAACACAGCGTTTTCTTCAAATGTGTTTTCAAATAAAACCATAATTAAAAAAGCACCAACACCTCCTATTAATCCTAAAAATAACCAAGGCAAACGCGCCTTTGTTAAATCTAAAATACTATCATCTGCTTCTACATCTTGTGTAATACCTGCGGCCAACTGATAATCTTTTTCTGCTTCTTCTTTTATCACATCAACAATATCGTCTATCGTAATTCTACCCAATAAAACGTTGTTGTCATCTACCACAGGAATTGCTTCCAAATCGTATTTACGCATAATATTAGCAACGTCCTCAGCCTGATCAATTACATTTACAAAATCTACTTTTGGAATATAAATTTTTGAGATTGGAGTTCTTGTGGAGGCTACAAGTAGATCTTTTAAAGACAATCTTCCTTTTAATTTTCCTGCGTCATCAACCACATAAATAGAATGAACTCTTGTCACTTCTTCTGCTTGAATTCGCATTTCTTTTACGCACTTTAAAACAGTCCAGTTTTCGTTCACTTGAACCAACTCTTTTGCCATTAGTCCACCAGCAGAATCCTCCTCATAGGTTAAAAGCTCTTCAATTTCTTTTACGTGTTCTTCGTCTTCAATATTAGACATTACGGCTTCTTGCCTATCTTCTGGCAACTCGGCAATCATATCTGCAGCATCATCTGTATCTAGTTCTTCAACCTCTTCTGCAATTTCTTTTGCGGTAAGTTTTTTAAGAATTTTTTCACGGGTATCTTCGTCAGTTTCCATTAAAACAGCAGATGTAGTTTCGCTGTCTAAAAGTTTAATGATATACAGAGCTTCTTCAAACGGAATTTCATCTAAAATTTCGGCAATATCTGCATAATGAATTTCTGAAAAGAGTGAAGTAATAGCGACATCGTTTTTAGATTCGATGGATCTTGTTAGGTCTTCAAAAAGCTCATTTGTTATTTCAAATGCCATTGTTTGCGAGTTTTTCCGTTAGTTCAATAAATTGTTGAACAGATAATTGCTCTGGACGTTTGGCAAATATAGGCTCTTCTTTTAAAGAATCCGAAAGATTGAAAGATTTTAAGCTAGAACGCAACATTTTTCTTCGTTGATTAAAAGCTGTTTTTACTACTCTAAAAAACAATTTTTCATCTACAGGGAGTGAATAATTTTTTTTTCTGATAAACCTAATTACCCCAGAATCTACTTTAGGAGGAGGATTAAAAACTTTTGGAGGAACAGTAAACAAATACTCCACATCAAAAAAAGCTTGTGTCAAAACAGATAAAATTCCGTATATTTTACTCCCTTTTTTTTCAGCAATTCTTTCAGCAACTTCTTTTTGAAACATGCCTGCAAATTCTGGAACAAATTCTCTATTTTCTATGGCTTTAAAAACAATTTGAGTAGAAATATTGTATGGGAAGTTACCAATGATTGCCACTTGTTTTTTCTCAAATATTTCGGAGAGACTTTTCTTTAAAAAATCGCCTTCTATAATTTTGAATCTCTCCTCAGAGGTATTTAATTTTAAATGTTCTAGAGGAAAAGTGCTACGCAAATAAACAATAGATTCTCTATCTAACTCTATAACCGTAACGTTTAATTTTTTCTGAAGTAAGTATTTAGTTAATACTCCCATTCCAGGACCAATTTCTAATACATTATTGTAACCGTTTTCCGTTAAAGCATCGGCAATATTTTTTGCAATCCCTTCATCAGTTAAAAAATGCTGACCCAAATGTTTTTTTGCTTTCACACTCATTGTTGTGTCTGGTTTTTTCATTCAAAAGAAATGAGTACTGTAAAATAATAGCGCTTTTTTATTCTTATACTTTTTTTCATTGATAAACCTAATTGCTAGCCATTGTGGGATAAAACTCATTAATTACTTTTAATTCTGTTCTAAATGCGATCATTTTATCTGCAAATTTTTTCATTCCGCTATTGCGTAAATTATCTGCATCAAACGTGTAATAATCATCTAAATCTTTTCTTGTTGCAGCAGTATATTGAATAGAATATGTTACTCCTCCCATTTCTTCATCAACCAAAACTTGAGTTAATTTTGCAGATAAAAATCGCCCTGTATTTAATACTTCAGGAATGTGAGTTTCTATCCATGTTAGCCATTCTTCATGAACGCTATCGTCTATATTTATTGTTACGTTGTATATGTACATTTTGTAGATAATTATTTGATACTTTTTTTGGTGGTGTTACACTTTATCACCTCTTAACTCTCTGTACTTTTTTCTGGCATCTACCAAATAAATACTAGAGGCGTGTTCAAAAATAATCTTTTGATAGTATTCCGAAGCTTTTTCTGGATTGTTTAATTTGTTTTTATACAATTCTGCCATTTCAAAATACACATCATCAGTATAAATTCCTTGATTATCGGCAGCAACAATTTTTGCAAAACTTAAAATAGCGTCATCGTATTTTTCTAGTTTAATTAATAGTTTTGATTTAAAAAACAAGACATCGTCATAAATGACATCTCCAGGCACTATCTTGGGAGCAGACATTTCTTTGGTTTCTCCTTTTTTTGATGAGATCAAATTATTTAAAATAGCCAAAGCTTTTTCATCTTTATTTTGAAAAGCTAATAATTCTGCTTTTGCCAATTGCTTTAATCCAGAGGGAATAGAATCTACAGGTTCGTTGTCTGTAATTTTTAAGAATAAACTTACTGCATCGTTAGCAATAAGTTGTGATGTAGAGCTTTTTAATACTTTTAATTGTGCTTTAGCCCATGTAAAATCGCCTTTAAAATAGCTTGTTTGTGCAACTTTAAAGCGAGCTTCTTGAGATAATTCGTGATTTTTAAGTTGGGTTTGTATTTGTGAAAAATAAATCAATGCCTTGTTATACTGTCCAGTAAAAACAAGTACATCTCCTAATTTTAATTTTATGCGAGCTTGATCGAATTTAGATGTAGAAAATGTGAATGCTTCTTCTAAAACGGTAGTTGCTTTTTGAGGTTCATTTTTTTGAAAGGTGAGAAAATCTGCATAGGCTACCTGTAACTTTATTGTTGATGTATTTTTACCAAACAGGTTAAATAAATTTTCAAAAATAGTTTCTGTTTCTGGGTTTTGGGTAGCAATAGCAATTTTAGCAATGTATAAATTGGCATTAATTTTTTCTTGTGTTAGAACTGATTTCTCATTCACAAAATCAAAACATTGTTTTGCGGCATCAAAATCTTTACTATTAAAAGCTGTTTTCCCTAAATTAAATATTGAAGATAAATCAGTTGGATTTCTCTGGTATAACCCTTTTTCTTGAATCAACGCTTTTCCATAGTCTTTTTGTTGCGCAAATAACCAACTTAACAATAGGTTCCATTCATCTTTTGGATTGCTAGCAGATTTTCTTAACAGTGTTTTTCTGAAAAGAATATTACTCTCGTTTTCGGCATCCTCTGTAATATATCTGCTCGTAAAACGCTGTACCGTATTTAGATAATTTTCGTTTTTGTCAATCATATTAATGTATGACTCAAACATTTGTTTAAAATCTCCTTTCTCTCCATAAATCTGTGCAATTTGAAAACTGTAATTGGCATTCGGGTTTTTTTGCATTGATTTTTCATAAGCAAGAATTGCATAATCTAAGGCGTTATAATCTTTAAAAAGACGACCAACAATACCGCCATAAGAAGCGTTTTTATCTAGAGAATTTAATGCTATTTCATAATTTATTTTCGCTTTTTCCTTTTGTTGTTGTCGCTCGTAATTATACCCTAAAAGAACATATAAATACGTTTGAGAAGCATTTTTATTAATCCTAGCTTTCAATAAATTTTCTGAGACTAAAAACTTATCGGTCTCTTGATAACAAGAAATTAATCTATTTAAATAGGTTGTGTTAAATGGGCTTTTATCGTATAGTTTTTTAAAAATTTGAGAAGCCTTTTCGTATTCACCCTGTCTGTAATAATTTTCACCCAATAAATAATCATTTTGGGAGAAGCTAAGACTACTAAAAGTAAGAAAAAAAAGTAAAAATAAATTTTTCATATATGATCAAAGATAATCAAGATAAATGTTAAATTTTTATTAAACCATCTCTTTTGTGGTGTTTTATTGTAACATTTTGGCACGAAACTTGTCTATACTGTAAATAAATTATAAAAACAAGACGATGAAAGACCTAACCAAACAATACGAAATCGCAAAACACAAAGCTATTATGTCCATGAAAAACGGACAAATAAATGCTTACTTCAACGCACTTTTGGAGATGAATAAATACAAAAGATTAATGGTTGCTGTAATTGCAAATTAATCAATCATATCAAAACCAGTATAGGGAATTAAAATATCCGGAATTTTAATTCCATCTTTTGTTTGATAATTCTCTAATATTCCTGCTAAAACTCTAGGTAACGCTAACGAACTTCCATTTAGCGTATGTGCTAATTCACTTTTTCCGTCTTTATTTTTAAAACGTAGTTTTAATCTATTTGCTTGAAAAGTTTCACAATTTGAAGCGGAACTAATTTCCAACCATCTGTCTTGCGCGGTAGAAAACACTTCAAAATCAAATGTTAAAGCAGCAGTAAACCCAGTATCTCCGCCACACAAACGCAAAATTCTGTAGGGTAATTTTAATTCGCGTAAAATTTCTTTTATATGTTCTACCATTCCATTCAAAGCCTGGTAAGAATTTTCTGGATGTTCAATCCTAACGATTTCTACTTTATCAAACTGATGCAATCTGTTTAAACCCCGAACATGTGAACCATAACTTCCAGCCTCTCTTCTAAAACATGGAGTGTATCCTGTATAACCAATTGAAAAGTCTAGATCTTTTATTAAATTACCACGAAACATATTGGTTATGGGTACCTCTGATGTTGGAATTAAATACAAATCGTCTTCATTAGAATGGTACATTTGCCCTTCTTTATCTGGTAATTGACCCGTTGAAGTTGCAGATTCAGTATTTACTAAATGCGGAACTTGAACTTCTGTATAGCCTGCTTTGATGTTTTTATCTAAAAAATAATTGATTAATGCACGTTGTAACCTTGCTCCTTTTCCTTTATAGACTGGAAAACCCGCTCCAGTTATTTTTGTACCTAATTCAAAATTTATAAGGTCGTATTTTTTTGCTAATTCCCAATGGGGAAGTGCGTTTTCTCCTAAATTAGGGATGGTTCCTTCGCTAAAAATATGCTCATTGTCTTCTTCAGAAGTTCCCGCTTTAACAGAACTATGAGGAATATTTGGAACTTGATATAGTAGGTTTTGTAGTTCTTCAGAAAAAGTTTTTAATCGATCGTTTAATTCTTTAGACAGGGCTTTTAATTGCCCCGTTTTTTCTTTTAAAATAGTTGCTTTTTGTATTTCTCCTGATTTAAATAATTCTCCAATTTCTTTGGATAGTTTGTTAGATTCCGCTAATGAGTTGTCTAAAGAAACTTGTGTTTTTCTTCGGTTTTCATCAGTGGTTAAAACCTGTTCAATAATTGTTTCAGCATTTTCAAAATTACGTTTTGCCAATCCGTTTAAAACAGTTTGCTTGTGGTCTCTAATAAACTGTACTTGTAACATTTTAAATTTTTTTAGACGGCAAAGATACAGTAAGCTTAAGACTTTAGCAACGTAGATTTATGATATTGTTTTTTAAGTATTGTCTTGCAATTCCTTCATCTTTTTTAAGTTGATGAATAAGCATTTTAACAGAATCAAATTTTTGTTCCTCGCGCAAGAAGTAAAGCATTTCTATGGTTAGGGTTTGCTGATATAAATCTTGATTAAAATCGAAAAAATGTACTTCAATAGTTTGATGCTTCCCATTAACAGTTGGTCTGTTTCCAATATTCATCATCCCAAAAATTGGATTTTTATTAATTGCAGACTTTACAACGTAAACCCCTGTTTTTGGAATTAACTTATAAGTTTCTTTAATGTTTATATTGGCAGTTGGAAAACCAATTTTACCACCCAATTGTTTTCCATTTACAACAGTTCCAGTTAGCATATAATTATACCCTAAATAATTATTGGCAGTTTTTAAATGTCCCGCAGCTAAGGCTTTTCTAATTTTAGTGGAACTTATTGAAACTTGATCAATATCTTGAGCGGGAATTTCTTCAACAGAAAAATCATACAATTGGCTATATTCTGTTAATTGCTCAATATTCCCTTCTCTATTTTTTCCAAAATGATGGTCATATCCAATAATTAATTTAGATATGTTGAGTTGATTTACCAAAACATCTCTAACAAAATCTAAAGCAGTTAATCTTGAAAATTCTTTACTAAAAGGGTGAACAATTAGATAATTGAGTCCTGTTTTCTTTAACAGCCCTGCTTTTTCATCAATTGTATTAATTAATTCCAGAGAGGAATTTTTTTGCAAAACCATTCTTGGGTGAGGAAAAAAGGTAAGCAAAACAGATTTCTTTTTCTCTTTTTTAGCCTCGCTAACTAATTTTTTTAAAATCTGTTGATGCCCAAAATGAACTCCATCAAAAGTACCAATGGTGACTAATGTTTTTTCTTTTGAATTAAAATTAGAAATAGAGTGAATTATTTTCAAGAAAATTTAGATTCTGTGTTCCTGCAAAGGTACAACTTGTTGGTTCTAAAAAAATAAAATTTTTAAAATTAAAAGATTGTTAAGAAAATACTAAAAATAACAAAAAATAACAAAAAAATCACACAATAGAAATTTTTTTGTATTTTGCGATAATAGTTAACAAATAATTCAAATTATGATAAAAAAGATTTTACTCATTGCATTCATCGTTTTTGGTAGTTCAGCCATGATTGCACAAACAACTGTTACTGGAGTTGTAAAAGATGTCTTGACAGGAGAAGTTCTCCCTGGAGCCAACATTAAAGTTGCTAATAAAGCTGTTGGAACAAGCTCAGATTTTGATGGACTTTTTACTTTAAAAGTTGCAGACAATCCTCCCTTTACTATTGAAATTTCTATGGTTGGTTTTCAGACAGCAAAGGTAGAAATCACAAAAAACAATCAAAAGGTAGAGGTTACTTTAAAAGAAAACGCAACTTCTTTAGATGAAATTGTTGTTTCTGCTTCTAGAACTCCAGAACGTATCATGGAGTCTCCTGTAACTATTGAAAGAATGGATACAAGAGCAATTAAAAATACTTCTTCTCCATCATTTTATGATGGGTTAGAAAATTTAAAAGGAGTAGACATAAACACAAACAGTTTAACATTTAAATCTGTAAACACACGTGGTTTTGCAACATTTGCAAATACCCGTTTCATGCAACTGGTAGACGGTATGGACAATTCCTCGCCATCATTAAATTTTGCCATAGGTAATTTACTAGGAATGTCTGAATTGGACGTAAAAACAGTAGAACTATTACCAGGAGCATCTTCTGCATTATATGGAGCAAATGCTTTTAATGGTATTATGTTTATGACCAGTAAAAGTCCTTTTGATGACCAGGGAATTAGTGTCTCTCTAAAAGGAGGTATTACAAGTCAAGAGGCCGCAGGAGACAACCAGTTTACTGATTTTAACATAAGAATGGCCTATGCGTTCTCTGATAAATTTGCCGCAAAAGCAACTCTTGCAGTATTAGAAGGTACAGATTGGTTTGCAACAGATTATAGAAATACTAGAAATGGCGAATTGGCTGCTGGTACTAGAGAATCTGACAGAAATTACAACGGTGTGAATGTATTTGGAGATGTAGTTTCCGCAAATTTAATTGGCGTTGGTCAAAGTCTTGAAGCATTAGGAATTCTTCCTCCAGGGGCATCTTCACTTCTACCTAATGAAAGTGTTAGTAGAACTGGTTATGATGAAAGAGATTTGATGGATTACGGAGTTTCTAGTGTGAAGTTTGGCGGTTCTTTAAACTACCGCCCATACGGAGATGATCGTTTAGAAATTATATGGAACTCTAAATTAGGAACGGGTGACACTCAATATCTAGGAGGTCAAAAATATAGTATTCAAAACTTTTTCTTACATCAACATAAATTAGAAGTTAGAGCAAAAAACTTTTTTGTGAGAGGTTATACGACTGTAGGAGATGCAGGAGATTCTTACAATACTTTATTTGCAGCATTGAATATTAATAGAACATGGAAAGATGATAACACTTGGTTTGGAGAATATGCCGGGGCATATGTTCAGGGAACACTTGCTGGTTTAACATCAGATCAAGCTCACGCAATAGCAAGACAAACTGCAGAAACAGGAAGATATTTGCCGGGATCAGGAGAATTTCAAAGTGCTTTCAATAAAATTACCTCAGACCCAAACTTATTAACAGGGGCTAAATTTAGAGATGAAACAAAGCTATATCATGCAGATGCTAATTATAATTTTAGAGATGTAATAGACTTTGCAGAAATTCAAGTAGGTGCCTCTTACAGAAGATATTCTTTAAATTCTTTTGGAAACATATTTACAGACGCAGATGGCCCAATTAATTATGATGAATATGGTGTATACACACAAGCTCAAAAGAGTTTTCTAGATGAAGATCGTTTAAAAGTAACGGCATCTCTTCGTTATGACAAAGCCCAAAACTTTGATGGTAATTTTTCACCAAGACTTTCTCTTGCTTATGCCGCGGGAGAAAATAAAAATCAAAACTTTAGAGCTTCTTTTCAAACAGGATTTAGAAATCCAACAACACAAGATCAATATATTGGTTTGGATGTAGGAAACGCTATTTTAGTGGGTGGAGTTGAAGAAAACCAGGATAGATATAGTTTAACTCTTCCAGATGGTTCTGTGATAACAGGTAGAGATGCTTATGAAAATTCTTTCACGGTGGCAAGTGGCGGAACTGAAAAAGCAGAGGTAGATTTTGTAAAGCCCGAAAAAGTAACCGCTTTTGAAGTAGGATACAGAGGTCTATTGTTTGAGGATTCACAAAGAATAACGGTAGATTTAAGTGTCTACTATAATCAATATGAAGATTTTATAGCCAATAAAAATGTGATTGCTGTCAATGCAGCAGGTAATTCAAGGGTTTTTCAACTATATACAAACTCAGCAGCAGATATTAGTTCCTCTGGAGCTACAATTGGATTGAATACCAAGATTTTAAATGGGTTTGATTTAGGTGTAAATTATACCTTTGCTCAATTTGATTTTGACCAAGCTTCAGACCCAGATTTTGAAGCAGGATTTAACACGCCAGAGCACAAAGTAAAAGTACAATTTGGTAAAGTAAATTTATTTAAAAACTTTGGATTTAATATGAACGTAAGATGGCAAGATGAATACCGATGGGAGTCTACTTTTGTCGATGCGACTATCGAATCAAGAACAATCTTAGATGCGCAAATTAACTACAGCGTTCCTAGTATTAAATCTGTATTTAAATTAGGAGGGGCAAACTTAACAGGGCAAGAGTATTTAAGTGCTCCTGGAGTTGGTGCAATTGGTTCTCAGTATTACCTTTCATGGACAATAAATAATTAAAATAAAGAATTTATGAAAAATTTTAAAAACGTAAAAAGCATAATAGGTTTACTATTAATTTCAATAGGTTTCGTTTCTTGTGATGTTGATAATACATTAGATGAAATCGTAGAACCAGAGATCGTTTATCCAGCAGCAAATCCAGGAACTGCTGATTTCTCTAATTTTATTTCATTAGGGAATTCTCTAACACATGGAGTGGTTGATGGAACTGTATTTATAGCTTCTCAGGAAAATTCGTTTCCAAACATCATGGCCAACCAAATGAAAGCGATGGGTGGAGGAGATTTCATCCAACCATTAGTAAGTGACAATATTGGTGGTCTGTTATATGGTGGGCAAGTAATTGCAGGGCCAAGATTATATTTTGATGGAGCTGGACCTGCTTATTTGGATGCGACTCCAACTACAGAGGTGACTACCAAATTATCTGGACCTTTTAATAATTTTGGGGTAGGTGGTGCAAAAAGTTATCATTTAATAGCACCGGGTTACGGAAGTGTGTCTGGAGTATTAGCTGGGACAGCAAATGCATATTTTGCAATGATGTCTAGTTCTGAAACGGCTTCAGTTCTAGAAGATGCCGTTGCTACGAACCCCACTTTTTTCTCTCTTTGGATTGGAAATAATGATGTTCTAGGATATGCAACTACTGGAGGAGATGGCTCAAATCCAATTACAGATACTCCAACATTTGATTTTGCAATGACAACCCTTGTTGAAACATTAACCGCTAATGGTGCTAAAGGAATCATAGCCAATATACCTGATGTAACGGCAATACCATTTTTTACCACTGTTTCTTACAATCCAATTCCTTTAGATGCTGCAACAGCAGCACAATTAAATGCAGGTTATGCTGCCTATAATGGAGGATTACAAGCAGCATTTCAAGCACTTGCTGGGACAGGATTGTTTACTCAAGAAGAATTAGATAGAAGAACAATTAATTTTGCAGAGGGTAATAATGCTGTTGTAATTTTAGATGAATACTTGACAGATTTAGGAGCTATTAACCCAGCTTTTGCAGGGATTCCTAAATTTAGACAAACAACTGCAGCAGATTTAATTACGTTGCCAACGGCTTCCATTTTACCAACCGGAGCAGGGACACAATCTCCTTTATCAGATAGTAATGTACTAACTCCAGAAGAGCAAGAAGAAATATTGTTAGCAACTACTACGTTTAATACAACCATAGCAAGTCTAGCCTCTCAAAAAGGGTTGGCGCTGTACGATGCCAATGCAACTTTTGAAGAAATGTCAAATGGAGGAATACAGTTTGATGAATTCATAGTAAACTCTAGCTTAGTTTTTGGAGGAGCTGTATCCTTAGATGGAGTTCATCCTACTTCTAGAGGATATGCGCTTGCAGCAAAGCAAATGTTACAGCAGATTGATGCAACGTACGGTTCTAATTTTGAAGCATCTGGGAACCTACCCAAAGCAAAAGATTACCCTACAAATTACAACCCAGCTTTAAGATAGTAGATATTTAAGTACCAAAAAAAAAGGTTGAGCACTTGCTCAACCTTTTTTTATTATCATGGTATTATGATAACATTAGGATGGCTTTTTTTAGTGCATGAATAAAAATATCGATTTCTTCTTTTGTATTGTAAAAAGAGAAGGAAACCCTAACAGTTCCGGGTATTTTATAGAAATCCATAATGGGTTGTGCGCAATGATGACCGGTTCTTACCGCAACCCCAAGCTTGTCTAAAATAGCACCAATGTCATACGGATGAATAGAGCCTACATTGAAAGAAATAACAGCTGTTTTTTTTGTAGTGGTTCCGTAGATTTTTAATCCTTCAATTTTTAACAATTCCTTGGTTCCATATGCTAGTAATTCATTTTCATAGGCAGCGATTTCATCAAAACCAATAGCATTCATATAATCAATGGCGGCTCCAAAGGCAATTCCACCACAAATATTTGGAGTGCCTGCTTCAAATTTATGAGGCAAACCTGCATAGGTAGTTTTTTTAAAAGAAACGGTAGCAATCATTTCACCTCCGCCTTGATAAGGGGGTAATTTCTCTAACCACTTTTCTTTTCCATATAACAAACCAACACCCGTTGGGCCACATAATTTATGGGCAGAAGACACATAGAAGTCTACATCTAATGCTTGCAGGTCTGGTTGTATATGAGGGGTTGCTTGCGCTCCGTCAATAAGAACGGCAGCCCCAAATTGATGTGCTTTTTCAATAATTTCTTCAATAGAATTTACGGTTCCTAAAGCATTAGAAACATGATTGCAAAAAACTAATTTTGTCTTTTCATTTACCAATATGTGATAGGCTTTAAGATCTAAAGACCCATCGTCTAACATTGGTATTACCTTTAAAACAGCGCCTGTTTTTTCACATAACATTTGCCAAGGCACAATATTGGAATGATGTTCTAATGCCGAAACGATAATTTCATCACCTTTATTTAGGAGTGAATCAAAACCAGCAGCTACTATATTTATACTATGGGTTGTACCAGATGTTAAAATAATCTCATACGAATGTTTCGCATTAAAATGATGCTGTATTTTAATGCGTGCTTCTTCATATTTATCTGTAGCTTCTTGGCTTAGCGTATGAACTCCCCTGTGAATATTAGCGTTGTAATTGCTATAATACTGTACAATTGTATCAATTACAACCTGCGGAGTTTGGGAGGTTGCAGCATTGTCAAAATACACTAATGGCTTGCCATGAACCATTCTTTTTAGAATAGGAAAATCTTCACGAATTTTATCAATATTCTTCATACAAATCATATTTAAGTACAAAGATAAAGCTTGATTTTTTAAAGTTTTGATAAACTGAATATGATTTTCTTATTTTTACATCACTAAAATATATTTTTGATGAAGTTTTTTAAGAGAATTCTACTTTTATTCGCAGTTGTGATTACTGTGGTTGTAATTTATAATTACCCAAAATTAAATATATTGGCAGGTTATTCTGCTAAAAACACAGCTTCATCTGTTTTTCTTGGAAAAAGAACCTTGGAGTTTACAGATACAACCGACAATAATTTTTCTCCAGTAAATTTGGCAACAGATAAAATTGATACTTTACACAAACTTGCAAGCTCTTCTGTTTTTGGTTTGTTAACAAGAAAAGCAATGTTTAGAGAAGGTTTAGGAGCTGTTTTAACACTAACTAAAGAAAATGAAAACGAATCCTTTCTTAAGCCTAAACGAATAAAAGCAGATCTTATAACTGCGTTTCCTTATGGAAATGCCCCACAGAAAGACACTATATTTAGCAATATAGATTATAATAAATTGAATACAACGGTCAGTTCAATTTTCGGAAAAAGAAAAACAAGAGCAGTGGTTGTGATTTATAAAGATCAAATTATTGCAGAACAATATGCTGATGGATTCACAAAAGATTCCAGAATCTTAGGTTGGTCCATGACAAAAAGTATTTTAAGTACTGTTTTTGGGGTAATGCAATATCAAGGAAAGATTGATATAAATGACAGAGCCCCTATAGCTTCATGGCAAAATGATGACCGCAAAAATATTACACTCAATAATTTATTGCAAATGAATTCTGGCTTAGCATGGGATGAGAATTATGATGAAATTTCTGACGCTACTAAAATGCTTTTTCTAGAGAGAGACATGACCAAAATGCAAGCAAAAAAACCACTTACAGGTAAAATAAATGGCTCATGGAACTACTCGAGTGGTACTTCAAACCTTTTATCGGGAATTTTAAGAACTAAATTTAAGACACACCAAAAGTATTTAGATTATTGGTATTCAGATTTAATAGATAAAATAGGAATGAACTCAATGATATTAGAAACAGATTTAGCAGGCAACTATGTTGCTTCTTCATACGCTTGGGCAACTCCCAGAGATTGGGGTAAATTTGGTTTGTTATATTTGCACAATGGATATTGGAACGGAGAACAGCTCTTTGCAAAAGAATGGGTTAAATATGTCTCTAAACCAACCCCAACATCAGATAAAACATACGGGGCTCAATTTTGGTTAAATGCAGGAGGAAGATTAACAGATGTTCCAAAAAACATGTATTTTGCAGATGGTTATCAAGGTCAAAGAATTTATATTTTACCAGACCAACAGCTGGTTGTTGTTCGTTTTGGTTTGTCTTGGTTTGATGAAAATCTATTTTTAAGAGAAATAATACGATCAATAAACTAAACATATTATGAAAAAAGCTTTTTTTCTATTCTTTTTTGTCGCCATTGCTATGAGTACGGTTGCTCAAAAAAATGACTCTAAAATCAACCAATTATCTAACGATATAGAAAGTAAAGTAATTGAATGGCGACGACATGTTCATCAAAACCCAGAATTGTCTAACAGAGAATTCAATACAGCAAAATACATTGCTACACATTTAAAATCTTTAGGAATTCAGGTACAAGAAGGTGTTGCTAAAACAGGGGTTGTTGGTATTTTAAAAGGAAACAAACCAGGAAAAGTAGTGGCGCTTAGGGCAGATATAGATGCGTTGCCTGTAACAGAACGCAATAATCTTCCATTCAAGTCTACTGTTACTTCAACTTATAATGGAAAGGAAACAGGAGTAATGCATGCTTGTGGACATGATTCTCACGTAGCTATTTTAATGGGCGTTGCAGAAGTACTTTCTAAAATGAAATCCCAAATAAAAGGAACTGTAAAGTTTATTTTTCAGCCCGCAGAAGAAGGTGCACCAAAAGGTGAAGAAGGTGGTGCTGAATTGATGGTAAAAGAAGGAGTTTTAAAAAATCCGGATGTAGATGCTATTTTTGGATTGCATATTGGTGCGGGTATTGATGTAGGATCCATCGCTTATAAATCTGGAGGAATTATGGCGGCTGCACAATCGTATCAGATTGATGTAATGGGAAAACAAGCGCACGGTTCTAGACCTTGGCAAGGCGTAGACCCAATTGTTACATCTGCACAAATTATTAACGGTTTACAAACCATTATTAGCAGAGAATCGGAATTAACAAAAGAAGGCGCAGTCATTACCGTTGGAATGATGAATGCTGGAATTCGAAGCAATATTATTCCTGAAAAAGCAACGATTGTTGGAACCATTAGAACGTTAGATTATGACATGCAGGCTTTTATCAATAAACGAATGAAAGAAATGGTTCCTGCTATTGCTAAAGCCCATAGAGCAACTGCAACCATAGAGATTGATAAAGGGTACCCAATTACTTTTAACCATGAAGAATTAACCGCCAAGATGCTGCCTACTTTACAACGTGTTGCTGGAACAAAAAATGTACATGAAATTGATGCAATTACAGGCGCCGAAGATTTTTCTTTTTTCCAACAAAAAGTTCCTGGTTTGTATTTCTTTTTGGGAGGAAAACCCTTAGATGTAAAACCTCAAGATGCGGCAGGACACCATACTCCAGATTTTATGTTGGACGAAAGTGGTTTTGTTTTGGGCGTAAAAGCGATGAGTACTTTGGCCTTAGATTATCTAGAAAAAAAATAAAAGAACCAGTTAGGGAGCTAAAAATAAAAGGGATTTACAAATAGCCAAAAGCAATCTATACGTTTTACAAATCAAACCCGATATTAACATTTAATTTCTGTGCTATTAATTTAGTAATTCGTTGTTTTACTTCAGGAATTTTTACACTTTCTAAAACAGTATTCGCAAACGCAAACATCAGTAGAGCCTTACCTTCTTTTTTTGGAATACCTCGTTGCTGCATGTAAAATAATGCATCATTATCTAATTGACCAATAGTACAACCATGAGAACACTTTACATCATCTGCAAAGATTTCTAATTGAGGTTTTGCATTAATGGTTGCTCTATCACTTACTAAAATATTATTGTTTTGTTGATATGCATTTGTTTTTTGAGCTTCTTTGTTTACAATAACTTTTCCATTAAAAACACCTGTAGAGCGTTCGTCAAAAATACCTTTATAATCTTGATGAGACTCGCAATTTGGTTCTATATGATGTACCAAAGTATGATGATCTACATGCTGTTTTCCTTCAATAATTGTGATCCCTTTTAAGATAGAATCTATGTGCTCTCCATTTTGGTAAAAATTCAGATTATTTCTTGTAATATTTCCACCAAAAGAGAAGGTATGCACAGAAACCACACTATTTGATTTTTGATCAATATAGGTATTGTCAATTAAAGAAGCGTTTAGGGTATCATTTTGGATTTTATAAACATCTACGGTTGAGTGTCTTGCAGAAAAAATTTCTGTAACAACGTTCGATAAAACAGGGTTGGATGTTAAACTTTGATGACGTTCTATAATTTGAACATGTGCATTTTCATCAACCACAATTAAGTTTCGAGGTTGCGTCATTGTAGCCGTTTCAGAGCCGGTAGTAAAATTGATGATTTGTATTGGTTTTTCTACCTCAACATTTCTAGGAATGTGGATATATGCGCCTTCATTTGCAAATGCAGTATTCAAAGAAGTTAGATTGTCTTGTTTTGCTACTTTATTGAAGTAATTCTCAATGACTGCTTTGTACTTTGGCTTTGATAACGCAGATGACATTAGACAGACATCAATAGCATCGTGAGTGGTTTCCGATAAAAAAGAGCTGTACTTCCCATCGATGAATACAATTTTATAGGTGTCAATATCGTGGATAAAGTATTTTTTTACATCAGCTAATTCAACAGTATTCTCTTTGTTTAAGAAAATACTAAAATCATTTTTTAAAATGGTATTTAAGCTAGTGTATTTCCAGGACTCTAATTTTTTTGTTGGAAATCCAACTTTTTCAAAATTTTCTAGAGCTTCAGACCTAATATCATGAATTGCTGAGTTTATGTCTACTTTATTCTCAAAAGCGACATAGGATGATATTATTTTTTCTTTTAATTCCATTGTTTCAGTTTTCAGTGCTTAGTTTTTCTAAGAACTAATAATTAAACTAACTCTTTTTTAATCCAGTCATAGCCTTTTGCTTCTAATTCTAGAGCTAAAGAAGCATCTCCAGATTTCACTATTTTACCACTGTGTAAAACGTGTACAAAATCAGGGATTATGTATTCTAATAAACGTTGGTAATGTGTAATTACAATTACTGCATTGTCTTTAGATTTTAACTTATTTACACCGTTGGCAACGATACGTAATGCATCGATATCTAGACCTGAATCAGTCTCGTCTAAAATAGCTAATTTAGGCTCTAGCATAGCCATTTGGAAAATTTCGTTACGTTTCTTTTCACCTCCAGAAAAACCCTCGTTTAAAGAGCGGGATAAAAATTTACGGTCTATTTCTAATAATTCGGATTTCTCACGAATCTTTTTTAACATCTCTTTTGCAGGCATGTCCTCTAAGCCCCTTGCTTTACGATTTTCGTTAATAGCAGTTTTTATGAAATTAGTTACAGAAACCCCTGGAATTTCAATAGGGTATTGAAATGACAAAAATACACCATCATGTGCTCTTTCTTCTGGTGCTAAATCGCTAATATCTTCTCCATTCAATTCTATAGTACCCTCCAATACTTCGTAGTCTTCTTTTCCGGCAATAATATTTGCCAAGGTACTTTTTCCAGCCCCATTAGGTCCCATTATTGCGTGTACTTCACCTGCTTTTACGCTTAAATTCAATCCTTTTAAAATTGATTTATCTTCTATTACAGCGTGTAAATTGTTAATTTCTAACATGATATAAATATCTTATTTTTTGATAATTTTTTTGTTTTTTTCACAACCCAACATGGCAATTGCAAGAAATAAAAATAGTGTTTTCTTCATTTTTTATTTAGTTTCCTGTATTCAAAAGGATTATGGATTGTCTTTGATTCCTTGTTTGTAAATTTTAATGAATATAGGGCCTAGAATTCTTATCCAACAGAGCCTTCTAAACTAATTTCTAATAATTTTTGAGCTTCTACGGCAAATTCCATTGGCAATTTATTTAGTACTTCTTTACTAAATCCATTTACAATTAATGCGATTGCTTTTTCGGTATCAATACCACGTTGGTTACAATAAAATAATTGTTCTTCACCAATTTTACTTGTAGTTGCTTCGTGTTCTATTTGTGTTGTTTTATTTTTTGCTTCTATATATGGAAATGTATGAGCACCACAGGCATTTCCCATTAATAATGAATCACATTGTGAAAAATTACGGGCGTTTTCTGCTCTTGCTCCTACATGCACCAAACCTCTATAAGAGTTTTGTGATTTTCCTGCAGAAATTCCTTTTGATATAATTGTACTTTTTGTATTTTTTCCTAAATGAATCATTTTTGTACCAGTATCGGCTTGCTGATGGTGGTTGGTAACTGCAATTGAATAAAATTCACCAACAGAATTATGTCCTTTTAAAATACAACTAGGGTATTTCCAAGTTACAGCAGAGCCTGTTTCTACTTGTGTCCAAGAAACTTTTGCATTGGTTTCGCAAAGGGCTCTTTTTGTGACAAAGTTGAAAACTCCTCCCTTGCCATTAGCATCTCCGGGATACCAGTTTTGAACGGTAGAATATTTTATTTCTGAATCATCTAATGCAATCAATTCTACAACGGCTGCATGTAGTTGGTTTTCATCTCTACTTGGCGCTGTACAACCTTCCAAATAACTTACATAACTCCCTTTATCTGCAACAACTAGAGTTCTTTCAAATTGGCCAGTTCCTCCTTCATTAATTCTAAAATATGTTGATAATTCCATCGGGCAACGAACTCCTTTTGGGATATAACAGAAAGATCCGTCAGAAAAAACCGCTGAGTTTAGTGCTGCATAAAAGTTATCGCTGGTTGGTACTACTGTGCCTAAATATTTTCTTACCAATTCCGGATGTTCTTTGATCGCTTCAGAAATAGGCATAAAAATAATACCTTTTTCGGCTAATGTTTTCTTAAAGGTTGTAGCAACAGAGACAGAATCTATTACAATATCAACAGCAACATTTGCTAAACGTTTTTGTTCTTCTATGGAAATCCCCAGTTTTTTAAACGTCTCTAATAAATCTGGATCAACTTCATCTAAACTATTTAATTTAGGCTTTTGTTTGGGGGCAGAGTAGTAGGCAATTCCTTGAAAATCTGGTTTGGGATAATTTACGTTTGCCCAGTCTGGCTCTTCCATTTTTTCCCAAACCCTAAAAGCTTCAACTCTCCAATCGGTCATCCATTTGGGTTCGTTTTTCTTTTTAGAAATAGCACGAACAACATCTTCGTTTAAGCCTTTTGCAAAAGTATCACTTTCTATATCTGTATAAAAACCATATTCATATTCTTTGGTTTTTAACTCTTCTTTTAAGTCGTCTTCAGTATATTTTGACATCTTTTTTAATTTTTAAAGTGAAAAGGATTCTCCACAACCACAGGTTCTGTTTGCATTTGGGTTGTTAAAAACAAAACCCTTGCCGTTTAAACCTCCAGAATATTCTAGAGTGGTTCCCACTAAATATAAAAAACTCTTTTTGTCAACAATAATTTTTACACTATTCTCTTCAAAAACTTTATCGTTTTCTTCTTTTTTGTTATCAAAAGTTAAATCATAAGACAAACCAGAACAACCACCACTTTTTACACCAACCCTTACATAGTCTGTTGCTGCATTAAAGCCGTCGTCATTCATGAGTTCTATGACTTTCTTTTTTGCTGTGTCTGAAACTTTTATCATAACTTCAATATGGATTAAAAGTAAATTTTCTGCAAATATACGACATAAGTCTCATTTAGCCACACAACCTTTCCTTGTGATTCTCATTCATTTATTGATTGTTGTTAATTATTCTTGGAAACTAGGATTGTTTATAAAATCATCATCTGTGAGAGATAAAAGAAATGCTTTTAAATCGGCCTTATCTTGAGGAGATAAACCCACACCGCCTTGGCTTACTTTTTTCATTAGAGGATCTATTGTTGAAGACGCTTTTAATCCTTCTGAATAATGATTGATGACTTGTTCTAATGTTGCAAACCTACCATCGTGCATATAGGGCGCAGTGAAAGCTAAATTTCTTATTGAAGGCGATTTGAACTTACCATTATCTGCTGGATCTCCAGAAACCTTCCCCAAACCTAGATCTGTAAAACTTTCGTCTAAACCGTTGTTATGAAATGCATTATCTGTCCACAGAGGGTTGTTATCACTTCCGTGGCAATGAAAACAGTCTCCTTTTGCTTCATCCATAAAAACGTTAAATCCGTTTTGTTCTTGGGGTGTTAGTGTAGTTTCTCCACGCAAGTATTTATCGAATTTAGAGTTCCCAGAAATAAGAGTTCTTTCAAATTGTGAAATGGCTTTTGCAACCAAAGAAGAATCTATAATTGCGGTGCCAAACGCTTGTAAAAATAATGTTGAGTACTCTGAATGGTTTGTCAATTTTTCTGCAACGTTCTTCCAGTCTGAATGCATTTCGATGGGGTTTCTTACAGGCTCAAGGACTTGTCTTTCTAGGCTTAATTCATTTCCATCCCATGCAAAACGTTCGTTAAAATTCCATGCTAAATTGAATAAAGGCATTGAGTTTCTTTTTCCTAAACTCCCATCAATTCCTTCACTGAATCGATTTTGATCTGTAAAAGCTTTTTGGGGATCATGGCAAGTTGCACAAGATTGAGTTCCGTTTCCGGATAGAATTTTATCAAAAAACAACTTTTTACCAAGCGCAATTCCTTCTTTAGTTAAAGGGTTATTTGTTGGGATTACAGGGGAAATGAGTTTTTCTTTAAAGAGTTGTGGAATTTCTAAATCTACAGGAACTGGAGTATATGTTTCTGTCTCTTTTGATGAGCAACTCATTAAAAGGAGAAAAGAAAGAATATATATCCAGCTATTTTTCATTATTTATTGATTTACTTCACCCAAAGAAAAAACTGATTTGCCATTTTCACTCATCATTTTTTGCGCATTAAAATTTGGCATTAAAACAGTATTTAGTTGATTTAAATCCCAAGTATTTGGGTTTTTAAACCATTCTGCAATGTTCATTTTAATTTCAATTTCAGCATTATTTGTTAGTATTACAGTTCCTAAATCTACCTCGAATGAGGTGTCTTCAAAAATTAAATTATCAGGGTTTGTTTTGTCTACTGCCCTAATTGTGTGATAATTAAAGTTTGAATCTTCATCATTTTCATTTTTATATTTACCATCAAATTGCATATAATGGTAACCGCCTCCCAACATACCTGGAACATTGAAAGAGGCAGTATTTAAATCTTGGTAAATGCCATCTGTATTATCTTCATCTTGAAAACCAAAAACAAATGTTATTTTATAAGAGCCAGGAGTTAAATTGTTTATGTTGAGGAGGGAACCAGAGTTTTCGCCAACATCAATAAGTGTATAGTTTTTATCTCCAACAAGACTAATATTTGAGATTACATAACGCAATCGCTCTATGCTTATTTTTTCTCCGTTTGCGGTACTAAATTTAAATTCATTAAAATCTTGATTTGTTACTGGCATAGTATCCCAGTTTTGAGTGAAATTTAAATTAATGCTTATGTTTTCAACAGTATTAGTGCATGAAGAAAGCAGTAAAAAAGCGATAGACAAGGGAGTTAATAAATTTTTCATATTCATTTTATTTTAATAATTAAGGCGTCAGAAAAGCCTTTATTTTCTGTGATATCTCCATTAGAACTGCTGCTTTGTCCTACAGCAATTATTTCTCCATTATTTATTGCTACGGCATCGTAAGAAAAATCTATTTCTGTTCCTCCAATTATATTTTGCCAGAGGATAGTACCATTAGCATCAATTTTTAAAATCCAAGCATCATTTTGACCTTGATTTGTAAAACTACCATCTGAACTTCTTGAACTTCCAGAAATAATAAAACCATTATCGTTTGTTTTTGAGACTGATCTTGCAACATCAAAACCAGTTGCACCAATTGTTTTTTCCCAAAGGAGATTTCCTTCTGGAGATATTTTTAGCATCCATAAATCTGCTGCTCCATTGTTATTTGAGACATGTATATCTGAACTTCTTGTGTCACCAACAACTAAGAAATTTCCATCATTTGTTGAAGTAATTGCTCTAGCTTCATCTATTTCTGTTCCTCCATAAGATTTTTCCCATATCAAGGTTCCTGTTGAAGAAATTTTGATAATCCAAAAGTCATAAGAACCATTATTATTTGAAATATCTACGTCATTACTATCTGAAGAACCCACAATAATAAATCCATTATCAGCAGCTTTTTCTACACCAAAAGCAGTATCTGTAAAAGAGCCACCAAAATATTTGCTCCATTGAAAATTACCATTATCATTTAATTTAACGGCCCAAATATCTCCTCCTGCATGACGTTGTGACGACCGCGAATTTCCTTCTCCTCCAGAAGCGGTAACATCTATAACTCCTGTTAATAGGTAGCCGTTATCATTGGTTTGTATAAATGAGGTGCCATAATCTGAACCTGAAAAGCCAAAAGATTTTTGCCAAGTTAAACTTCCATTTGTTGTTAATTTCGCAACCCAAAAATCTCTAGAGCCATTATTTTGGCTAACATCTCCATTACTACTTTGGGTAAATCCTAAAATAGCAAAACCGCCGTCTGATGTTTGGATAATATCATTTCCTCTATCATCTTCTGTTCCTCCAAAAGTTTTACTCCATACAAGAGTATTATTTGCGGCAAATTTCATCACCCAAAAATCAAAACCTTCATCGGTTTTGTCTTTAATATCACCATTATTACTTTGAGAATACCCTAAAACGGCATAACCACCATCTATGGTTTTTACAACAGATTGAGCAACATCATTTTTAGAACCCCCATAAGTTTTTACAGACTCTAACTCTCCTTTTGTAATTATTGGCAGAGGAGTAGTTTGTTCATCTTTAGAACAATTAAATAAAAAGAAGAGACTAATTATAAAGACAGTTTTTTTCATTTTTAGGAATCAGTTTTCACTTTTTCTAATCACAAAAAGGCCTCTATTAATATCGCTTATAATAATGTTTCCGCTTGGTAAATATGGGTATACATTCCAAGCTCCTTTAAAAGCTGCATTGTTGTTTTCTGGATAGGTATCAAAAAAACCAATTTCAGTTAGTGATTTGTTTTCAATATTTGAAATGTCAATCATTCTTACTCCAGCAGAATAGTTTGCTTGAAAATAAGTATTCCCTTTTGTATAGCCATTATGATCTATCGCAGTTGTTGATCCAAAGTACTCCATGTGAAATATTGGGTTGTCTAAATCTGAGAAATCAAAAATGATGGTTCTTGTATTTCCTCCAAAGCGAATTTCATCTAATTCATCCCCTAAAATAAAATATCTTTGATCTTCTGTAAACCATCCTTGGTGCGTATACCCAATATTAGGATAGTTTACTGATGCTATTTTTATAGGGTTTTCTTTGTCAGTAACATTTACAATTACAACTTCATTTTCATTACTTCCAATTAAAATTTCTTTGTCTGTATAGTCTGTATCTGGTCCTTTGTATGTGATTACTTGAGCATCATGAGAGTAGGCATCATCTGCATAACCATTTGCAAATCGAGGGCTAAAAGGCTTCGTTATATCTACAAAATGAGGGCCACCATTAAAGGTTGATGATCCAACAATATATGCAAAACCACTATCTTCATTAATTACAATATTGTGGGCTTTTTCAAATCTTGAATAATGAAAATCGACATCAAATTCTACAGGAGGATTCACAACATTTCTTAATTTGGCTAGGTTAAATATTTGCATTCCGTGTCCTTCTGCCTCACTAACAATGTAGGCAAAATAGTTAAAAACTTTTACGTCTCTCCATGGACTACTTACAGTTTGAGTTTTTAAAGTACCAAGTATTTTGGCATTTGCAGGGTCTGTAATATCTATAAAAGTTGTTCCTTGGTTGGTACACATTAAGGCATATTCTTTTTGTGTTTCAGGGTCTACCCAACCCCAAGAATCGTTTCCTCTTGTATCAACATCACCAAGGTCTTCTAGAGGAATATATGTTAGTAAGTCGTAGTCTTTACATGGATACTCTCCTGCTAAACCGTTTTCGCATTTCGCAATTGGTTTGATAATAATTTGATTATTAGACTCAAAAACATCTATTTTATTACAGCAAAAAAATAGTGTGCTTATCATAAAAAGGATCAATGAGTTTTTTTTCATCAGTTTATATTTTTGAGGTTATTTAATTACTATTTTTTTAGTAATTTTTGAATTTACTTTTATCATGTAAACTCCTTTTTTAAAGTTATTTGTTGTTAAAACGAATTTTGATTGATTAATATTATTTTTATCATAGACTTTTTGACCCAGAAAATTATAAACTTTAATGCTTTTTATTCTTTCTTTGTTTGAGAAACGAATAATTGTTTTGTTTGCTGTTGGGTTTGGAAAAATTGATAAGTTCTTTTTTAACGTCTGATTAGTGACCGATAGGGTTCCGCTTTTTCTTATAATAAATAGCCCTCGTTCTATATCATTTACAATAAGGTTACCACTCTCAAAGTAAGGATAAATACTCCAAGCTCCATTGAAGTCTGTACCGTTATTTGCAGGATATGTGTCAAAGTATCCGATTTCTGTCATTGAAGTTGAATTGTTTCCAGAACCAATATTGGTAATGTCTAGAACTCTTATTCCAGCTCTGTAACTTGCCATAAAAAATTCATTCCCTTTTACATAACCATTATGGTCTATGGCATTTGAAGGGCCAGAATATGTTGAGGATAATAGCGGGTTTTTTAGGTCATTAAAATCAAACACTAGTGTTCTTGTATTCATTCCAAAGTCTTTCTCATCTGTTTCATCACCTAAAATAAAATAACGTTGATCTTCAGTGAACCAACCCTGATGAGTATACCCTAATTGAGTATAATCTAAAGATGAAATTTTCTCTATATTACTTTTGTCTGTAACATCTAAAATAACAACTTTAGTTTCATTGCTTCCAATGAGTATTTCTTTGTCTAAATATCTTGTATCTGGGCCTTTATAGGTTACTACTTGTGCATCATGTGTAACACCTTCATCGTTATAATCTCCTAGATTAATTGGGTTTATTGGGTCAGAAATATCAACAAAATGAATTCCTCTACCTGTATTTTTACAATCTACTAAATATGCTATTGCTTTGGTTTCATTAATTACAATATTATGACAACTAGTAACATCATTATACAACTTATCTGCAACAAATGTTTGTGGAGTTGTGATTCCTCTCAACTTTGTAAGATCGAAAACTTGCATTCCATGTGCACCAACATTATCTGCAACAATAAAAGCATGATTGTTGTAAATTTTTACATCTCTCCAAAAATTATTTCCGGCACTAGAATCTAATCTTCCAAGAAAAATAGGGTTTAAAGGATCTGAAACATCAACAAAGGCAGTACTGTTTGTCATTGCTGCAATTGCGTATTCTTTATTTGTTGTAATGTCTGTCCAGCCCCAAATATCACTTCCTTCTGGGTTTCCATTTGTATTTGCTAAAACAGAAACTGGTATGTGAGCCATTAAATCATAATCATTGCAAGGGTATTCTCCTGCCATTCCATTATTACAAGGTGTTTGAGCAAAGTACGTTGATGATATTGTTAGGAAGAAATAAAATATTTTTTTGATCATATTTTTCTAAAAAAAATCAGATCAAAAATAGTGATTTTAGACCTAACAAATAGTTAAAGAAATGCGATAAGTTTAATTTTTAACGTATTCAATAGATTACTAAATTTTAACTTTTTATTTTTGCAACATGTTAGAAGATAAAAATCAAAATAAAACCTCCTTAGCTGAACTTGGTGAGTTTGGGTTAATTAACCATATTACTAAATATTTTAAAACACAAAACTCATCAACTATTAAGTCTATAGGAGATGATGCTGCCATTATCTCAAATTCAGAAAAGCAAACCTTAATTTCTACTGATTTATTAATAGAAGGCGTTCATTTTGACTTAAGCTATATGCCCCTAAAACACTTAGGTTACAAAGCGGTGATGGTAAACCTTTCTGATGTGTTCGCTATGAACGGAACTGCAGAACAAATTACGGTTTCTATTGCAGTTTCCAATCGATTTCCTTTAGAAGCAATTGAAGAATTGTATGCTGGAATTCAGTTGGCGTGCAATACTTATAAAGTTGATTTAATTGGAGGGGATACCACCTCTTCTACAAAAGGAATTTTAATTTCTGTTACGGCTATAGGCGTTGCTAATAAAGAAGACATTGTTTACAGAAATGGAGCCAAAGAAACAGATTTAATAGTTGTCACTGGCGATTTGGGTGGAGCATATCTAGGCTTACAGGTTTTAGAAAGAGAAAAACAAGTTTTTCAAGTAGACCCCAATAATCAACCCGATTTGGATGCATATTCATATTTAATTGAAAGACAGTTAAAGCCAGAAGCACGTAAAGATATTTCTGGGTTGTTAAAAGAACTGGAAGTTAAACCAACATCTATGATTGATATTTCTGATGGACTTTCTTCAGAAATCATGCACATATGTTCTCAATCTAAAGTTGGATGTAAAATTTATGAAGACAAACTACCATTAGACCCACAAGTAATTTCTGCTTGTGAAGAATTTGAATTAGATGCTACAATGATTGCTTTAAGTGGAGGTGAAGATTATGAACTTTTATTTACTGTACCAATTTCTGATTTTGATAAAATTAAAGGAAACCCTAATTTTTCTATTATTGGGCATATAACTTCAGAAAACCAAGGTTTAAACTTAGTAACTAGGGCAAGCCAAGAAATCGAGTTGAAAGCGCAAGGGTGGAATTCCTTGAAAGGAGATTAATATACCTTTAGAAGACTCCCTATATATTTCACACAATATTTTAAAAGAAAAAAACCAACTCTTTTGAGTTGGTTTTTTTATAAATTATAATTTTATAACCTTTTATAAATCAAACTTAATTCCTTGTGCTAAAGGCAATTCGTCAGAATAATTTACAGTATTTGTTTGTCTTCTCATATAAACTTTCCAAGCATCAGATCCAGACTCTCTTCCTCCACCCGTTTCTTTTTCACCACCAAAAGCACCGCCGATTTCAGCTCCAGAAGTTCCAATATTTACATTGGCAATCCCACAATCTGAGCCAGCATATGATAAGAATTTTTCAGCTTCTTTCATTTCGTTGGTCATAATTGCAGAAGATAATCCTTGAGCAACACCATTTTGTTGATCAATTGCATTTTCTACTTCCCCGGAATATTTCATTAAATATAAAATTGGAGCAAATGTTTCATCTTGAACAATCTCAAAATGATTTTCAGCTTCAATAATTGCTGGTTTCACATAACAACCAGATTCGTAACCTTCACCTTGTAAAACCCCGCCTTCAACTAATACATTTCCTCCTTCTGCTTTTGCTTTCTCTATGGCAGCTAAATAGGTGTTTACAGCATCATGGTCAATTAATGGGCCCACATGGTTGTTTTCATCTAAAGGATTTCCTATTTTAATTTGTGCATAAGCTCCTACTATTGCATCTCTAACTTTATCGTACACAGATTCGTGTATAATTAACCTTCTTGTTGAGGTACAACGTTGTCCACAGGTTCCAACAGCACCAAACACAGCACCAGGAACTACTACTTTTAAATCTGCTGTTGGTGTAATAATGATTGCATTATTTCCTCCTAGTTCTAATAAAGATTTCCCAAAACGCTGCGCTACTGTTGCACCAACAATTCTACCCATTCTTGTGGAACCTGTTGCAGAAACTAGAGGAATTCTACTATCTGTAGTCATCATTTCTCCTACTTTGTAATCTCCATTTACTATACAAGAAATACCTTCTGGTAAATTATTTTCTTTTAATATTTCTGCAATTATATTTTGACAAGCCACAGCACATAAAGGCGCTTTTTCAGATCCTTTCCACACACAAACATTACCACAAATCCAAGCTAAAGCTGTATTCCAGGCCCAAACAGCAACAGGAAAGTTAAATGCAGAAATAATACCAACAACACCTATTGGATGCCATTGTTCTCTCATAACATGACCTGGTCTTTCTGATGGAATTGTTTGTCCATTTAATTGACGCGATAAACCTACAGCAAAATCGCAGATGTCTATCATTTCTTGAACTTCACCCAGACCTTCTTGATAACTTTTTCCCATTTCATAAGAAACTAATTTGCCAAGAGCTTGTTTTTTTTCTCTTAACCTATTGCCAAACTGACGCACAATTTCTCCCCTTTGTGGAGCAGGCATATCTCTGAATGATAAAAATGCCTTTGAAGCAGCTTCCATCACCTTTTCATAGTCTTCTTTTGTGCTTGTTTTTACTTTTCCTATAATCTTGCCATCAACAGGAGAGTAGCTTTCAATGATTTCTCCGTTAGAAAAGTTATTAGAACCTGTAGAAGTTCCGTTATTTATATCTTTTAAACCTAATTCTTGTAAGGCTTCCTTTATTCCAAAATCTTTCATTTTGTTGTTAAATTTTAGTTGTTTAAATTCGTCTTCAAAACTACGAATAATTTCAGACATCTGTAAATTAAACAGAAATAACTGTTTTTGTTATATTTTAAACAATTTCATCATGAAAAAAACCCTTTTTATTGCCTCTTTATTATTGATTTTTTTAGCTTGTAAAAACGATATAGAATCATCATCTGAAGAAAAAAAATCGAGCTCCAAACAAAGTGAATTTGCCATTATTATTCACGGTGGTGCAGGAACTATTTTAAAAAAGAACATGACAGCAGAAAAAGAAGCTGCTTATACATCTAAATTAGAGGAAGCAATCAAGGTGGGTCATGCTATTCTAAAGGCAGGAGGAACAAGCCAAAAAGCAGTAATGAAAACGATTCAAGTAATGGAAGAATCGCCATTATTTAATGCTGGAAAAGGAGCTGTTTTTACCCATGAAGAAACCAATGAGTTAGATGCTTCTTTTATGGATGGAAAAACATTAAATGCGGGAGCTGTTGCAGGCGTAACCAGTGTAAAAAGCCCTATAGAATTAGCGATAAAAGTAATGACAGACTCAGACCATGTTATGCTTTCTGGTAAGGGGGCAGCAATATTTGCAAAAGAAAAAGGACTAGAAATTGTAGCTCCTAATTATTTTTACACAGAAAGACGTTTTAAATCGCTTCAAAGAATAAAAGGCAACCTAAAAACCGAAGTAGATCACGATGATAAAAAAGCTGCTTTTTATGATGCGGATATTAAAAATGCTAAATTCGGAACTGTTGGTTGTGTTGCTTTAGACAAAGATGGAAATATTGCTGCAGGAACATCAACAGGAGGAATGACTAATAAGCGTTGGGGAAGAATTGGAGACGCACCTATTATAGGTTCTGGAACCTATGCAAACAATTTAACCTGTGGTGTTTCATCAACTGGTTGGGGAGAATATTTCATAAGAGCACAAGTTGCTTACGATATTTCTGCACAAATGGAATATCAAAATAAATCTTTAAAAGAAGCTACCACAGATGTAATTAAGAACAAGTTGTCAAAACTTGGGGGAACAGGAGGTGTTGTTGCTTTAGATAAAAATGGAAATATGTCTTTCGAATTTAATACTGCAGGAATGTATAGAGCTTCGATGGATGATAAAGGAAAATTAGTTGTAAAAATTTATAAAGAATAGTCCAACCATTTTTTGGGGATTGATTCTAAGTGCAAATCAATTTCTTCTGACCGTATTTTTATCTTTAATCCTATACGAGAAATTTTAGCCAAAGATAGGTTAATATTATTTTTTTTATTGATGCGTTTTAATACATCACGCATGGGTATTTTTGAGCATAAAACTAAACTATTCAATATTGCATTAGACTCACTTGTTAAATCAAATAAATCTACAAAATATTTGGGTTGATTATCTTGGTAAACAATCCACTTGGTACTCTTCTTTTTAGAAACTTCTGTGATTTTTTTTATTCCGCTAAGGGTTCTGTATGTTGTAAGCTTAAATTTCATAATAAATTTCTTTTTTATTAGCAGTTACAAACATATACACTATTAGTAGACGTGTCAATAAGCAAAATGCTTATTTTTGATATCTTAATCAATTATAAGTCCTATACAAAAGAAAAAAATTGCTTCTTTTCAATAGAATTTTTGTAAGAAGTATAAAGAGGTACTTAAAGAGAGGTAAATGATTTTTCACAAACAAGAAGTCTAGCAGTATTTTTCAGTTTTTTTCTTTTTGGGGTAGTCTTCTTGGTTAATTTTTTTAACACAGTTAAAAAAAAGATGAAAATTAAAAGGTATTGGGGAAAAAGGCCGTTTTAAATATTTTTTTGTTTTGAGTGCTTTTCAGCAACTTTTTCTAGTTCGTCGAACCAACTTTGTCCAAATTTTCTAACCAAAGCTTGTTTTACAAATTTATAAACTGGCACTTGCAACTCTTTTCCAAGAGAGCAGGCATCATCACAAATTTCCCATTTGTGATAATTCACTGCAGCAAACTCACTATAATTTTTTACTCTAATCGGGTACAAATGACAAGAAACCGGTTTTTTCCAATTTATTTCCCCAGAATTATATGCTTCTTCAATTCCACAGAGTGCAGTTTTATTTTTATCGAAAATTACATAGGCACAATCTGCATGGTTAATTAATGGAGTTTCTATTTCTCCCCATTCACTGGCAACCCACGTTCCTTGTTTTTCTATAGCTTCAATTCCTTTTTTTCGTAAAAACGGTTTTATCTTCGGGTAAATTTCTTCTAAAATTTTAGCCTCCTCTTTATCTAAGGGTGCTCCAGCTTCTCCATCTATACAACAAGCTCCTTTGCATGCAGATAAGTTACACACAAAATCATTTTCTATAATGTCTTCTGAAACAATTGTTTTTCCTAGTTGAAACATGTGGTAAAAATACACTTATTTTTTTCGTTAAATTTATAAATAGTTAAATATAGTTGACTAATTTTGCCGGATAAAATTAATTCAAAATGAATTTCAACTTTAAAGAAATACTTACTGCATTTATGGTTTTATTTGCAGTTATAGATATAATTGGAAATATTCCAATTATTATAGATTTACGAAAGAAAGCAGGTCAAATTCAGTCTGAAAAGGCTTCCTTAATTGCTTTATTTATTATGATATTGTTTCTATTTGTAGGACAAAGTTTATTAAGTTTAATTGGTATTGATGTAAATTCTTTTGCTGTTGCAGGAGCATTTATCTTATTTTTTATTGCTTTAGAGATGATTTTAGGAATCACATTATACAAAGATGATGGAGGTTCTGTGGCAGTAACAGCGACTGTTTTTCCTTTGGCTTTTCCCTTAATTGCCGGCCCAGGAAGTTTAACGACCTTACTTTCTCTAAGGGCAGAGTTTGCAATAGAAAACATTATTGTGGCTGTTGTTTTAAATGTTATCTTTTTATACATTGTTTTAAAAACATCCTCTAAAATTGAACGCTTAATTGGACCAACAGGCATTCAAATAATACGTAAAATTTTTGGGGTAATTTTATTGGCAATCTCTGTAAAACTTTTTGCTACAAATATTAAAGTGCTTTTTGTATAAAATGGAATTTGATGCTTTAATTGTTGGTGGTGGAGTTTCAGGCATTCAATGTGCTTTAATTTTAGGTTCTGCAAATAACAAAGAGTTTGCAAAAGATAAGAAGATAGGGATCATTATTCATCAGAAATCTTCTCATTTACAAAATGCATTGTTTAATAATGTTTTGGGTTTAGAACCAGGAAGTCTTGGAAAGGATATTTTAATTACTGGGAAAAAGCAGCTTACAAAGCTATACTCTAATATTGATCAAATAGAAAATGAAAAAGTTCTTTCTGTAGATAATTATAATGATCAATTTAAAGTAACAACCAATAAAGGGGATTATTTCTCTAAAATTGTAATTATTGCTTTAAATTATTCAAAACCATTTACAATAGCCGGTCTAGAGGCTTATATACAGCCCCATGCAAGAGCGAATTCAGCAAAAGATAGAGTTCAACTAAAAAACAATAATCATCTTGTAAAACCAGGGATCTATTGTTGTGGAACCATTGCTGGCTGGCGAAGTCAATTTGCTATTGCAGCAGGAAGTGGTGCTTCTGTTGCCACAGACATTCTAACACTTTGGAATGATGGCAAGCATGTTAAAATTCATCATAAGCGATGATTAAAATTAAAGTAGTTGAAGATTAACTAAGTTTCTACTTCTTTCTGATTCAAGAAACTAAAAAACTACCCAATAAAAAAACAGGTATTTTCCCCTATTGCCTTTTTTATTTTTAAAAACTAACTTGCCCAACAACATGTTTATAGGGTTTGAAATCTTGTGTTGACCTATTCTCATTGATAAAAAGTAATGATTAACCCCTAAAAAAGCCAAGATCAAAATTAAGGAATTCCCCTATTGTAGGGTTTTATAATCTCCAGTAGTTTTGTAATGTTAGAAATTACAACATACAGCAGCTCTTATCAATACCAAGGATAAAAACTATAAAACGATACCATTATGAAAACTTTAAAATTATTACTTATCATCACAGTAATTGCTTTTTCAAGTAAAGCTCAAGATATAGCAATGCATACCCCAATTGCTCCAAATAGTTTTAAAATTTATAATACTCCAGTTGTTTCAAAACAACCTATAGTGCCGCTAGTATCAAATGACACGTATACGTATAAATACAAAAAAGAGAATGTAGTAGTGGTTTTTTCAGGGAATGAACATATTGAATACTATAATGATAAAAAACATTTTATCAAGTCTAGTATAGAATGGGTATCTAATGATGAATGTTATATGACCATAAAAGCATCTAATTTACCTAATTTTCCTTTTAAAAAAGGAACTAAGTTACATATGAAAGTTAATAAAATTAAGCGTGGATATATTTATTACCAATCTACTTTAGGTGGAAGAAGCTGGACAGGTAGAATGAAAAAAATGAATTAGAAAAAGAGCATTAGCGTATAAGAAAAATTGAACAAAAAAAAGATCGTAGTAGAGAATTAAAAAAAAGAACTAAAAAAAGCATAAGATTATTGAAGAATTGAACAAAAAATAAATACTCACATAAACCCCAATAATTATGAAAAAAACTATATTTGTTTGCCTCTTAATCTTTGGGTTTTGTTGTTATGGACAAAATAACATTCAACTCTCTTTACAACAAGATTTTAGATTGTTCTTTTTTGGAGATAAAAAAGGAAACGATCCTTTAACTTTAAACTTTTTATCTAGAATTGAAATTCCTGTTTATAATTTAAAAAACACCCATATCGTAGCATCTGCTTCTGTAGAGTATGCGGATTTAGTAGAAAAAGACTATAAGAGATATGCACTTGGTGCTGGGTATATTGTGCATAGTTTTTATGGAAGGATTGGTGGTGGTGCCTATATAGATTTTGGAGAAATATATAGGGAAAATGAGGGATTTTATAGTTTTAGCATCAGCGGAGAAATTAATTATAAAATAAGTGAGCGATTAAAGATTATTTGCACATCCCAGCTTACACAGAGAAAAGACTTATCTGTACTATACAATTCAAAAGGATATTTAATTAGTGGTTTTTTTGGTTTGAAATTTAGTTTGTAAAATAAAAAATCACCGATAAGAAATAG
>Ga0189288_10132_pt1 | contig 70237 bp, 66 predicted proteins | sample UW105minimetaG_FD_130316 | JGI IMG/M metagenome (GOLD analysis project Ga0189288, IMG submission 130316) | Marine microbial communities from the Costa Rica Dome - UW105 mini metaG | ecosystem: Environmental > Aquatic > Marine > Oceanic > Photic zone | place: Costa Rica: the Eastern Pacific...
GGCGATCGAGATCATCGTGGTCGACGACGGCTCGACCGACGACACCGACCGCGTCCTCGATCGGTACCGCGGTCAGATCATCGTCATACGTCAACCGAACCGAGGACTCTCTGCCACACGCAATCGGGGCATCGACGCCGCCACGGGCGACTTCATCGCGTTCCTCGATGCCGACGATCACTTGCACCCGCTGTTCGTTGAACGCTGTCTCGAACAACTCGAGCAGCACCCGACTGCGGGGTTTGCCTATCCTCAGCTCGAGCTGTTCGAAGCCTCGACAGCCACCACCGCCTTCACCACCGTCACCCGCACGGAGCCCTACGACCTCGATCGGCTCGTCACCGGGAACGAGATCCATGCCTGCTCGCTTATTCGTAGTCACCTCTGCCGAACACACCGATTCGATGAGCGGAACCGGCGCGGATGGGAAGACTGGGACTACTGGCTCACGTTGGCCGAACACGGCTGGGGCGGCGTGCTCGTCGACGAGGTACTCGTCAACTACCGTCGGCACGACGCGAGCATGACCGCCGAGATCAACGCCCGACGGAAGCGATGGCTCAAGTTCCGGGTACTCCGCCGCCACGGCCACCTCGTGGGTTGGGGCGCCGTGATGTCGAGCCTCGTGAGCGCCTGCCGACTGGAGATCGGACTGCTCCGTCGTCGCGTCCGCGTCAGGTTCGTCCGATGAGCGACCCTGATCGTCCACCGGACCTCCGCAGCCTCGCTGAACGTCGCGCCATCACGAGCCGCGCCGACTTCGAGTCGCTCATCGGCCAACGGACGCCCGACGTCGACAAGGACGACCTCATCCTCCAACTCTGCGACGGCAGATCCGTCCTCGATCTGGGATGCATCGACCACAGCGCCGAGACAGCGCTCGCACTCGGCGACCGATGGCTGCACCGCCGAATCTCTGCGGTCGCCGACTCGGTGGTCGGCCTCGACATGCTCGGCGACGATGCCGCCGAGCTCAACCAGCTCGGTTACGACATCATGGTCGCCGACGCTGCGTCGTTTGACCTCGGCCGAACCTTCGACGTTGTGGTCGCCGGAGATCTCATCGAGCATCTCTCGAACATCGGCCACTTTCTGGAGTGCATCGATCGACACGTCACGTTCGACTCCGTAATCGTGGTGACCACGCCGAACCCGTTCAACGTCGAGCAGATCACCCAAGCGATCTTCAACCACCGGACGATGGTCAACACCGAACACGTCGTGCAGATCGACCCCCGGGCGATGTTCGAGACCGTCAGGCGATCGCCGCTCGAGATCATCGACTTCCGTTGGGTCGACACCAGATTTCATTTTGAGCTCACGGGCGGCCGAGTCGCTCGCCGCGTGGTGAATCCCCTCACCCGGGCGCTCATGCGCCGACGACCTCTCATTCGGCGCGACTACGCCGTGGTGCTTCGGCGGCGCAGATGACGACGAACGGGCGCTCTCCGCGTCTCTCCGTAGTGATGCCGACGCACAATCGTGCCCACCACCTGGAGGCCGCCGTCGGCCGCGTCCTCGCCCAGTCGTTCGACGACTTCGAGCTCATCATCGTCGATGACGGCTCGACCGACACCACACCCGAGGTGCTCGCGTCGGTCAACGACGAACGAGTCCGAGTAGTACGCCGGGAGAACGGCGGGATCTCGGCCGCCCGCAACACTGGCGTCGACGTCGCCCTGGGTGACTTCGTTGTCCCATTGGACGACGACGACGTTCCCCACCCCGACTGGCTGGCCGGACTCGATGAGCTGCTGCGCACCTCCGGTGCGGCGGTGGTGAGCTGCGGGTGCGTGATCGTCGATGACATCAGTGGGTCGGTGATCGATCACCGACGACCGCGATTGCTCGGGCCGGCCTACGCCAACATCGCCGGGCTGTTCCTGGCCGGAACCTTCGCCGTCGAGCGCGACCTGTACCTCGAGGTGGGTGGTTTCACCGAGGGCCTGCAGTGCAGCCACCAGACCGAGTTCGCGCTCCGGGTCGCGCCGCACTGCCGATCCACCGGCCGCACAATCGCCACCTCCGACCGTCATCTCATCGACATCAGGCGGCGCCCGCCGGGTGAGCGACCCGAGATTGCGCCCGCCAAGTTGCTCCAGGGTTCGACCTTCCTCATCGACACTCACGGGACGGCGCTTGCTCGCGACCCTGCATTCCTCGCCAACACCCACGCGATCGCCGGTGTCAACGCGTTCAAGCTGGGCGACGCGACAACCGGTCGGCGCCATCTGCGGCGAGCGGCCCGAACCGCTCCGTTGTCGTGGCGCCACACAGCTCGGCTCGCCGTTGCGTGCGTCCCTTCGGTCGCGCGGCGGGTCTGGATTGCTTCGTGAGTTCGTCCGACCAAGTCTCGACGGGGGACTCCGTCCGTTTCGTCTCACGGCGGCGACGACTCGCCATCGGCGCTGTGGCCGGTAGTTCGTTCATCGGCGGCTCGCTCGAAGCGGTCTTTCTCATCCTGATCACGCAGATTGCGTTCTCTATCACCCAGGATCAGACGGAACTCGGCGACGACGCCCTCGTCGCGCCCTCGATCGATCACGCCCTGGTCGCTGCCACGATCGTCATCCTGCTCCGGCTGACGGTGGCGACGGCAGCGAGCGCGCAGGCCGCGAACATCACCGCTCGCGCCGTCGGCGACGTTCGACGAGAGCTCTCCGACGCTTACCTCGCCGCCGATTGGACTACGCAGCAATCGCAACCCGCAGGCAGCCTCCAACAACTGCTGAACGGATACAGCGGCAACGCGGCCGGTCTCGTTCAACAGCTCACCCAGTGCTTCGTCTCCGGTGCGAACCTGGTGGCGATGCTGGTCCTCGCGGTCTTCGTCGACCCCGTCGCTGCGCTCGCCGTCATCGCGATCGGCGGCTGCCTCGCCGCCATCCTGCGCCCGGTCCGGCTGGCGGTTCGACGCCGGGCGCACGATGAGGCCACACTCGCGATGTCCTACGCTTCATCGACGGCGGAGATCTCCCAAATCGGACTGGAAGTCACGGTGTTCGGCGTCGAAGCCCAGACCCGATCACGCCTCCGGCGGCACATCGATCAGCTCGAGCAGGCAGCACGACGGGTGGGCCTCGCCCGCAACCTCCTCACACCGGTGTATTCGAGCATGGCGTATCTCGCCATCGTCGCAACGCTGCTCGTCGCGAGTCGGTCGAACTCGTCCGACATCTCGTCGGTCGGCGCTGGGATCCTCGTGATGCTCCGGTCGCTCGGCTACGCCCAGGGGCTCCAGTCATCGGTCACCGGTGTCATCTCGAACGCACCCGCAGTCGGCGAGCTACAGCTCGTGCTGGCCGACCTCGAACGTGGTCGGCGACGGAGCCCCGACCGCCACGTCGAGCAGGTCTGGCCGATCTCCTTCGATCGAGTGAGCTACGCATACGGCAGCGACGAGAGGGTGCTGGCGGGCATCGACCTCGAGTTCGGCCCGAACGAGATCATCGGGCTCATCGGCCCATCAGGCAGTGGCAAGTCGACACTGGTCGAGCTCCTCCTCGGGCTTCGCACTCCCACCGCAGGCCACATCAGGGTTGGTGGCACCCCCCTCGCCGAGCTCTCGACCACCTCGTGGAACGAGGTGGTGAGCCTCGTCCCGCAGCGCCCCCACATCATTCGCGGCACCATCGGCGACAACATCCGCTTCTTTCGCTACGACGTGACCGACCGCGACATCCACAACGCTGCGCGCCAGGCATACATCCTCGACGACGTACTCGCCTTCCCCGATGGATTCGAACGAGAGTTGGGTACCTCCGGCGTTCGGCTCAGCGGCGGTCAGGAACAACGCATCACGATCGCGCGGGCACTGATCGGCACCCCCCAGCTGCTGATCCTCGACGAACCCACCAGCGCGCTCGACCCCGCGTCGGAGCAGGCGGTTCGGGAGGCGCTGTCGTCCCTCCGATCAACCATGTCGATCTTGGTGATCGCTCACCGTTCGTCCACCTTGTCGATCTGCGATCGCCTCCTCCGGCTCGATCGGGGCCGAGTCGAAGAGATCGCGCCGGGGTCGCTCGACCTCGACGCAACCGATCTGTACGCGCCCTGATGCGGGTCCTCGTCGTGATCGACAGCCTGCCGACCTGCTCGACGGTCCAGCTCTGCAGCTCGGCGGCGCGACGTTCGAGCAATGGCCCGTTTGCGATCAATGGCTACCGAGTTCAAGGTCGTGGTAGCTCATGGGTCGACCACGCTTCCCGTGTGCGCGGTCGCCCTCGCCCGTTCGACGCCGTTTGTGTACCGGCAGATCAGCGATCCCCTGTTCTGGGCCGCGGCGCGATCCCGTCGCTGGTGAGCACGGACAGCCCTCCGCTCCGCAGATCATGTCGTCGCGCTGTCCGACACGGTTGGAACGACCTTTGCAGACCACTACGGGCTTTCCCATTCCTTGGTGACGATGATTCCTAGCGCGGTCGCGTCAGGTGCTTAGCCAGCAGTGACGAACGAAGAACGGCGGCAGGCCCGCCGCGAACTCGGCGTTCCCGAACAGGCGACCTCCGTAGCGTACGTGGGTGCGCTCGCCCACCAGAAGGGTGGCGATCTCGCAATTCGTGCGATCGCCGAGCTCGAACATGCTCACCTGCTCATGATCGGCGATGGGCCTCAACGTGAAGAACTCGACGACCTGGCCCGCGAAGTCGCACCTGGCCGCGTCCACCTGCTCGGATCGCTCTCCAAACCCAGGCGAGCGCTCGCCGCTACCGACTGCATCACGTCGCCGTGCCGCGGCGGCGACAACATGCCTGCGACACCAGTCGAGGAGGGCCTATGCGGGCTCCCTGCCGTATCAACGTCGATTGGTGCGATTCCCGACGCGGTGATCGTCGGACTCACGGGCACCATCGTTCGTCCAGCCGTCGACGACATCGCTGGCGGCATTCGTCGCGTACTCAACCCGAGCCGCCGTCCTCAACGAGTGCACCATTGTGCAGCGATGACAGGCCCGCCTGCTCACGCTGCGGCACTTCGGAATCAGACCTCCGCCAGGGATGGCACGCGCATATGCCACCGCTCACCTTGAACGGCTCACACCAGCCGAGATCCAGTGCGAGCAGGATCCACTCTCCGCCCCATTCGCCCGCGGTACGCGTCGGACACCGCCTTCGCGTTGAGCCGGAGGTGCGCCCAAGCACGACGCGGCGACCGCATGAGGTTCGCTGTCGGTTTCGCGAGTTGCAGAAGCGCCAGCTGTGCCGCTTGACGGTGAAGGCCGCGTGCACGAAGGATGACCAACAGGTTCCTCGTGCTGTAGTAGCGGCGCCAGCTGAGGTCCCCCAACCGACGGCTGCGCGTGAGTTCACGATCGAGTCGGCCGGCACGAGTGCGTTCGCGCAACCAGAGATCGCCGTGTGCGAACAGGCCATGGCCGCTGTCGATCACCCGAAGTCCGAATTCCAACTCCTCGAAACCGAAGAACAGCTCCCGGTTGAACACCCCGACCGACCGGACCACACCCACCCGGTAACAGGGAAGGTGACCGCCACCGATCGAAGAGACCGCCACGGCGCCGGCGAGTTCCTCATCGGCAACCTTGACCAAACGCCCCAAGCGCTCGTCAAACCTCGCTCCGACCAGGCCGACACCGCCGACCACAACACCCAGCCGAATCAGCTCCTCGCCAAATCGCACGAGCTCCTCGACATCCCCTGGTTCCACGGGTGGGTCGTCGTCGTCGAGCGTGAGTAGCCAATCGTCATCAGCGGCGTACGTGAGGATGCGTTCCATCCCGAGTGCGATCCCGCCCGCAGGGCCGACGTTCTCTGGTGCGGCCCGATACGACACTTCGGTGTGCTCGAGACCGTGCGATCGTGCGGCTTCGGCCGCTGACCCCGCTGGATCACTGTCGACGATCGTCAGCGTGTCCAACGGCCTCGACTGCGCGCGAAGGTGATCGAAGTAGTCAGCAAGTTGATCTGCGCGCTGGTAGGTGACGATCACCCCGTGCAATCGACTCACCTTGCAGTGTCTACACGACTGCGGCGGAGCCAGGAACTCAACGCCTCGAGCTACCGATCGGTCGCGACCACACCGAACTGCTCAGTGAGAAACGGGTCGAAGCGCTTCGTGATCCGGCGGAGCGTTCCGCGTCGCCCGGCAGTCGGCAGCCGGAGTGGCTCGACACGGACCACGTCGTAGCCGGTCGAGTCAAACAGTTCCTCGACGGTCCGCCGTGTGAAGAAACGCAAGTGAGTCCGATCCAAAATCCCAGCGTCGGCGTAGGTCCACTGATCTCTCACGACAAGCGGGACGATCACGCGATAGTGCCGAACGTTCGGAATCGAAGCAACAACGGTCCCGCCGGCGGCGAGCCAGTCCCGAGTTGCCCGAAGCGCGTCCCACGGCTCCGCCATGTGCTCGAGGACGTCGTTGAAGACAATGCAGTCGAAGGTCATCCCTGTTGGCATGTCGCGTGGGTACTCGCCGGAGAACACCGACTGGTAGCCGGTGACCGACTCTCCCGGACACGGGTCGATCCCCCACACCCGGACGTGTGGCCGTTGCCGCGCCAACTCACGTCCAAAGTCACCGTTCGCGGATCCAACATCGAGGACCCGAACAGCGTCGTCGGCGATGAAGTCGACCATCTCACTCCGAGCGCCTCGATACGAGTTCATGCCTTCAGAGTTGCACACCGTTCGCAGCTGGCTGCCTATGCAAGAGTGGAGCCGTGTCGGGAGCGCCAATGGACGTAATCTCGGTGCACTGGAATGCTCCAAACTGGCTCACTTCGAGTATCGAGAGCCTTCGGCAATGCACCGACATCGATGCACGCTTCATCGTCGTCGACAACTCGCGGTCGCTCTCCACCGATGAACTCCCCGAGGGCGTTGAACTGGTGACTCCTTCGTCCAATCTCGGCTACGCCGGAGGTGCGAACTTCGGGCTGACTCACGCGCTCAGGACGGGTTCAGCCGACTATCTCGCCGTTGCGGCACACGACGCAGTCGTCGAGAAGAACACACTTGCCCGACTGGTCGAGGCCATGGAGAGCAACCCAGACGTGGGTGTCTGTGGACCCGGGCTGAAGAGGCCGGCGGTGGCTGGCGGAATCTGGAACGGCCGCCGGGCTCGCTTCACGCCATCCACGGAGTGTTCGAGAGTCGGAGTGAGCGACTGCGACTGGCTCTCGGGAACGTTGCTGCTCGCTCGCCGAACGGCGTGGATCGAACTCGACGGATTCGATGAGCGCTTCGGGTCGTATGTCGAAGATGTCGATCTGTGCCTGCGAGCGTCAGACCTCGGTTGGCGGGTCGTCGTCGTACCGGGGGCGACGGCAGCCGGACAGGGCTCAGTGAGCTCCGCGGTGACGCAACTCGTTGACATCAACTCCGCACTGCTCGCCGTCAAGCGAGAGGGGACTGCGCAGTTCACCGCGGCAATCCTCGTCTACGTCTTCTGGTTCTTTCGGGGCCTGGTCGCGTCCGTCCACCTCGGGCGACCACGTTGGCGAAGGATCTCATCGCTGCGCCATGCTTGCGACCACATGGTGGCGGCCTCAAAGCTCTTGATAAGTCCGGGTCGAGTTCTGGACTTTCATCGATCAGGCCGCCACTTTCCCGGCTCCGACCCAGCTCTCCGAGCACACACCTGAAACACCACGCAACTGGCTCGAGACCGCCGTGCTTCGGCGAGCTCGACGCAGACTCACCATCAGAACAGTTCGATGTCGCCCATCGTGAGTGCCCAGTTGTGGAGCGGGGGCAGGCCAGGCGTGTTCACGGCACGCCACGTCAGCATCGGACCTCCGCCCGGGAGTGGGATCTCGCGGGCGCTGCGAGCGGGGGAACCGATGCGAAGCGAGTGGTCGGAGCCCGACTCACGCCGTGCATCACCGAGCAGCCGACGAACGGCCGGACTCTCGCCGAACGACTCGGCGACCACCAGCTCACCTGCACGGCCTCGACGACGGACCCTCACGATGAGCGCATCGTCATCGTCGGCGACGACGCGGTAGCCGATCGGGCCGCCGGCGAACCGCCATCGGAGGTAGTCGGCGCTCGTGTTCGTCGTCAGCGTGCGCACATCGGCGGGGACCGTGACCTCTGCGTTGATCGGCTGCGCTGCCAACCACTCGTCGACCGGCACGCCGACGGCGAGCGGCTCCGACCATCGGGACGCGGGTTCGCGCGAGCGAGCGGTGCTCATCACACTCGCTGCACGACTGAAGCCGACGGCAACGGGCGGCCGGCCCACCTCTCGCCAGCCCATCGCCAGGTAGCCCGGTCGACTCTGGTCGTTCGGGGTGTTGAACACGAAGTCGACGCCCTCGTCGCGCAGCTGGTCGAGTCCGTGCATCGTCAGGGCACGGAACCACCCCTGCCCTCGATGGTCTGGGTCGGTTGCCGTGTCGACGGCTCGAACCGCTCGCAACACCTCGCCACCGCGCACGAACTCCCAGCGCATGAACGCCCGAACGGCGATGATCCGGCCGTCGGCCTCGGCGACCCAGATGGGCGACGGCCCGAAGTGGTTTCGCTCGTGCTTCCATGCGAACAGGTCTGGGTATCTGGGGTCGTCGTCGCCGCCCATCGACCGCCGGAGTAGTGCGATGATCGCACCACGGTCGGCTGGGGTCGCCGGCCGGATCTCGGCCGGTGGAGCGGATCGTCGGGCGAAGTCCCGCCTCGGCGGTTTCGTCGCCGTCACTACCGTCGAGCCCATGGCGGACCCGCCAGATGTCGGGCGCGCCATCGAGCGGTAGCCCGCCTCGATCACCTCGACGGCCGCACCGATCGAGAAGTCGACCGACCGCTCCGCTGACGCCTCGCCGAGTCTCTTCCGGAGTTCGTCGTCGGCGATGATCCGTTCCCATGCGTCGGCCAACGCCTCGGGACGATCAGGCGGGACCAGCAGGGCGTCGACGCCATCGGTGAACTCTTCGGCGACGCCCCCGACCGCGGTCGACACGATCGGCAGGCCGAGCGCCGTCGCCTCCATGAGCGCAACGGGCAGACCCTCCCAGCTCGACGCCAACGTGAAGGCGTCACACGCGGCCATCACCCGAACCGCGTCGCGGCGAAAGCCGGTGAGGATGACGCGGTCGCCGAGATCGAGCCGGCGGTGCAACTCACGGGTCGCAGCTTCGTCGGGACCCTGGCCCACCGCCACGACCCGAGCCGGCACGCCCCGATCACGCAGCAGCGCCGCAGCGTGCAGCAACGCTGGATAGTTCTTCTGACGACGGAAGTTCGCCACCGTGCCGATGACGAACTCGGTGCGGTCGATGCCGAGTTCGTCTCGCACCTCGGGCCGAGCCCCCTGCTCGGCGGCGACGGCAGCCAGGTCGACCCCGTGGCGGAGCACCGTGGTCGACCGGCCCTGCCGCCCCATCGACTGCTTGACTTCGTCGGTGACCGCGAACGACAGGTCGCTCCAGGGGAACGTCAACCGGTTGAGCAGGCGGGTCGGCAGCCGGTGCGTCGACCACCGGTTGTGCTCGGTCGACACGACACCCGGTCGCCGGGACCGAGGCAGCGTCCGGACAGCGATCCGAGCCACCGACCCGGGCAGCGGCGAGTGCACGTGGACGACATCGAACTCACCCGAACGGACGAGCCGCAACATCGTGAGTGGCCAGCGCCAGTCGCGGCGCCGAGCGCTCAGACACTCGGTGCGCACACCGACACGTTCGAGCTCCCCGGCGAGGTGGTCCTTCCACGGCAACACGTAGGCACACGTGATGTCGACGTCGTCTGCGCGGCGGGACGCCGCAGCGACCAGGAGGTGTTCGGCGCCACCCGGGCCGAGCCCCTTCGCGACCCACAACACCTCCATGACCGGCGACGCTAGCCATCGACCGGCGACGACGAGCCGACCCGATCGGTGTGACGCGAACCCGTAGCCTCTCGAAGATGCGGGTCACAGTCACCGGCGGGGCCGGATTCATCGGAGCCAACCTGTGCCGCCGCCTCCTCGCCATCGACGGCATCGACTCGGTTGCGGTGCTCGACGACCTGTCGACCGGCCGACGCTCGAACCTCGACGGACTCGACACCGATCGGCTCACCTTCGTCGAAGGTTCGATCCTCGACGACGACGCACTCGACCAGACCTTCGGCGGCGCCGACGCCGTCGTGCACCTCGCTGCGCTCGGCAGCGTGCCGCGCAGCATCGCCGACCCGATGGCCACCATGGCCACCAACGCGACCGGGACCGTGATGGTGCTCGAAGCCGCTCGCCGGCACGGCAGGCTCCACACCATCGTCGCTGGTAGCTCGAGCGTATATGGCGCCAACCCGACACTGCCCAAGCACGAAGACCTCGCCACCCGACCGATCTCCCCGTACGGCGTGAGCAAGCTCGCCACCGAGACCGCCGCGCTCGCCTGGGCCCCGTCGTACGACCTCCCGACGTTGGCCTTTCGCTTCTTCAACGTCTTCGGGCCGCTCCAACCAGCAGGGCACGCCTACGCGGCCGTCATCCCCGCATTCGTCGACGCTGCGTTGCGGGGCCTGCCGCTCACCGTCCACGGCGACGGCGAGCAGAGCCGTGACTTCACCTTCGTCGGCACGGTCACCGCGACGATCGCCGAGGCCCTGCTCCGACAGGCCACGGCGAGCACCCCGATCAACCTCGCGTTCGGCTCGCGCATCACCTTGCTCGACGTGATCGACCAGATCGAAGCGTTGGTCGGTCAACCGATCGAACGGCAGCACGTGCCCGCCCGAGTCGGCGACGTGCGCCACAGCCAGGCCGACAACACCCGCCTGCTCGAACTGCTGCCCGGGCTCACACCGGTGCCGTTCGAGGCCGGGCTCCGCGCGACGGTCGAGTGGATGCGGGCCGACCTTGCCACCCGACCGAGCGCGCCGTGAAACAGCTTCGCCGCAATCGGATCGACGCCGCCGACGACCGATTCGCGCTGGCCGCTGGAGTCATCGGCGGTGCGCTCGCAGCAACATCGGCGGCGGCACCCACCGGCAACGTCGTGATCGACACCTTCATGATCGTCGCGGTGACCGTCGTCGTCGCGTGGGCATCGGCGTCGGCACCCTGGTGGGCGCTCGTCGGGGCGAGCGGCCTCGCTCTCGTCGCAGCAGCCGCGGGGCCGCTCTGGGTGGCAGTGCTCGCGATCGCAGCCATGGCGGCGGCCGCGTGGGTCGCTGCGACCCGGATGAATCGCCCACCGGTCCGCACGCTGATCGGTGTCACCGTCGTGAACGTCGTGCTGCGATCAGAGTGGGAGCCGTTCACGTTCGCCTCTGCGCTCATCGGCGCACTCGTGATCGGGACCCTGGTCGTCGCGGGAGTCAGCCGACGTCCGCGGCGGGTACGCCGACGGACGGTGGCTGCGGGCGCGGGTGTCGCCGGTATCGCCCTCGTCGCCACGGTGTCGCTCGGCATCGCTGCAGCTCAGACACGAACTCCGGCCCGTGACGGCTACCTCGCGATGCTCGACGGACTCGAACTCGTGCAGGCCGGCGAGGTCGATGCCGCAGCCGACACCCTGCGATCCGCCGCCGACGATCTCGACCGAGCAGCTGGCTCGATCGGGGGTGTACTGGGCCGGCCGGCACAGCTCGTGCCCGTGCTCGCTCAGAACCGAAGTGCCGGCGCCGAACTGCTCGGTCAGGCGGCCACGGCCGCCGACTCCGCAGCAGCCGCCCTCGATGTAGTCGACCTCGAACAACTCACCATCAGCAACGGCGCGATCGACGTCGACGCGCTGGCTGAGCTCGAGCAGCCGCTCACCGACCTCGCCGACACGATCGATCAGCTCCGCACCGAGCTCGACGCCGCCGACTCGCCCTGGTTGGTGCCACCCCTCACCAGCCGACTCGACAGCGCAAGTGATCGAGCCGATCAGGCAGCCCGCCAGTCGGCAGCTGCAGCCGCCGCCGCTCGTGTCGGCCCTGACCTCCTCGGCGCCGATGGGCCACGGCGGTACTTCATCGCGTTCGTCAACCACGCCGAAGCCCGCGGACTGAGCGGCCTCATGGGCAACTGGTCGGAGCTCACCGTCGACGACGGTCGCATCGCCGTCACGGCCAACGGTCGCACCGCCGACCTGCAAGCCGACGTGCTGCGACAGCTCGAACTCGACGCTCCACAGGAGTACATCGACCGGTACGCCTTCTTCGGCGCACGGGCGAACCGGGGGGTGGCCCGCAAGTACTGGAGCAACGTCACCATGACGCCCGACATGCCCAGCGTCGGCAACGCAATCGACCAGATGTACGAGGCGGTCACCGAACGGCCTCTCGACGGAGTGTTCGTGATCGACCCGGTCGGCGTCGCAGCACTCCTCGACATCACCGGCGCCGTCGACGTGACCGTCGAGTCCGACGATGGCGACGTCTCCACGCAGCGCGTCGACGCCGGCAACGCGGCCGCCTTCTTGTCACTCGGACAGTACGAGTTCGCCGAGAACGAGCGCGAAGACCTGCTCGAAACGATCACCCAGGCGACCATCGCCAACGTCCTCGACGGCTCGCTTCCCCCGCCGCAGCGAATGCTCCCGACGCTGGCACCCGCGGCCCTCCACGGGCACATCGCCGGGTGGGCGGCCGACGTCGAGGAACAGGAGCTGTTCGAGCTCGCCGGCCTCGACGCATCGCTTCCCGTGGTCACCGACTCGGGTGTCGACGCGATCGCCGTGGTCAACCACAACGGCGGGGGCAACAAGATCGACAGCTTCCTCACCCGCACCATCGACTATCGCCCCGTTGTCGACGAGTCGACCGGCGCGACGACGGCGGTCTTGCGCATCGAGTTCACGAACACCGCGCCCGACACCGGCTACACCGACTACGTGATCGGCAACCTCGTCGAGGCACCGACCGGCACCAACCGGATGATCGTCGATGTCTACACCCGACTCGGTATCGATGCAGCCCGCGTCGACGGCGAGCCGGTGTCGGTGATCGTCAAGCCCGAGCTGGGCTACTGGGTGGCGAGCCGCTCGATCGACGTCGCCCCAGGTGGCTCGGCGACCCTCGAGCTCGACCTGAGCGGCAACCTCGGCGCCGGTGGGTATCAGCTGGTGTATCGGCCCCAGCCGCTCCCGAACGTCGACCGGTTGACGCTGACCGCCCTCGACACCGACGGGGCCACCCTCGTCGCGTACGACGGTGAGCCCGAACGCCGCAGCCTCATCAATCGGTTGGGCGTGAGCGCCTGGCGCTGAGGACGACCAGCCCCACGACGGCCGCCACGGAGACGACGGCGCAGATCACGACGCTGGCGATCGTCGCTGCATCGCTCGTCGACACGCCGCCGGTTCGCGCCATCGCGATCGACGCGACGACTCCGATGCCCCCTGCGGCGATCGAGGTCGCTCCCGGGATGGTCGGCCACCGTCGGCACACGAACGCGATCAGCACGAACGCCCACCATGCGAACAGCGCCCCGGCGAGGGCACTCGTGCGACCCGTCGCACCGTAGAGGCCGCCCCATCCGATCAGACCTGCGACGAGGGCGTACCACTCGTCGGCCACGCGGCGACGAGCGATGATCTCGGCGGCGATGAGCGATGTGGGCGCCAGTGCGACGAGCACCAGCTGATCGGTCTCGGGGACACAGGCACCGATCGCCACCAACACGCCCAACAGCAACGACGGCACCAGGCCGGGTGCCGGTCGCCGGTCGTCGAGCATGGCGAAGGTGTCGGCCATCAACGCGCCGAGCACGACGGCGGCGATCGCCGCCCACCAGCTCGACCGGTCGCCGTAGCCGTTGACGTCGTACGTGACGACCAGCGCCACCGCTGCGATAGCGACGCCGACCGCACGCCGATCGAGATTCATGACCCCTCGATCGTCCGGCAAACGACGTCGGCGATCCACTCGACCGTGGCGTCGTCGAGCGAGGACCCCGACGGCAAGCTGATGCTCCGCTCGAACAGCGACGCCGACACCGCGCCACCGACCACGGGATGACCTTCGAACACCGGCTGCAGGTGCATCGGCTTGAAGCCGTACCGACCCTCGATGCCCTCGGCGTGGAGCGCACCGAGGACGTCGGCCACGCCCACCGGCAGATCGGCTGGAAGGACCACGGTGGTGAGCCAGTGATTCGGCTCAGCGTCAGACGGCGACACCTGGAACCCGAGTCCGAGGCCGCTCAGGCGGCGCTCGTACGTCGCTCGAACGCGGCGGCGGCTGGCGATTCGTTCGTCGAGCGTGCGGAGCTGCCCGCGTCCGACCGCTGCGTTGAGATTGCCCAGTCGGAAGTTGTGGCCGATCTCATCGTGCTCGTACCAGGGTGCTGGTCGTCGAGCCTGCGTGCTGAGGTAGCGGGCGCGCTCGACCAGATCGACACGGTCGCTCACCAACGCCCCTCCACCGCCAGTGGTGACGATCTTGTTCCCGTTGAACGACAGGGTCGAGACGGCGCCGAAACAGCCCGCTGGGCGACCCGACCGTCGGGCGCCGAGCGACTCGGCTGCATCGACCACGAGGGGCACCTCGTACCGGTCGCAGAGCTCGACGAGCGCCTCGCCGTCGCACATCGCACCGTAGAGATCGACGGCGATCAGAGCCGCCGGCAACTCGCCCACGCTCGCTCGACGATCGAGTTCGACTTCGACGAGATTCGGGTCGATCTGCCAACCATCGGATTCGCAGTCGATGAAACACGGACGCGCCCCCAGATAGGTGGGAGCGAAGGCGCTGGCGCCGAACGTCAGCGTACTGACGAGTACATCGTCGCCGGCCCCCACACCGAGCCCCATGAGTGCCAACTGGAGCGCGGCGGTGCCGCTCGACAGCGCCGCCGCCGCCGTCGTGCCGGTGGAGACGGACAGCTCGTGTTCGAACTGGGCCAGGTCGGGGCCCGCAGGAGCAATCCAGTTGGAGTCGAATGCGTCGAGGAGGAGCTGACGCTCGCCAGCGCCGACGTCGGGTGGCGACAGCAACACCTTCCACGTCGGCGCGACAGACATGAGCAGAGTGTGCCAGCCCACCTCGCCCCGCTCTGCAAACATCGGAAACGTGGAACGCGCCCGACGACTCATCAGCACCGCTGACAGCGCCGTCGACCGAGCACGATCCACCCCGGCCGGCGTCACGGTGTTGATCTATCACCGCGTCGGTGGCGGCTCCGACAGCGCCGTCGACCTTCCGATCGACACCTTCGCCGCTCAGCTCGAATACCTGACTGCGCATCACCGCGTGGTCAGCCTCGACGACGCCGTCGGGCTGCTGGCCGGATCGCAGCCCGACGGCTGGATCGCATCGCACCAGACCAGCGCCATGCCCGACGAACACCTGGTCGCCATCACCTTCGACGACGGGACGGCCGACTTCGCCGAGCACGCAGCCCCACTCCTGGTCGAGCACGGCCTGCCGGCAACGCTCTTCGTCACCACGCAGTACATCGACCACGGTGTCGACTTTCCGTGGGGCGCGCCGCCGACGTCGTGGAACGCTCTCGCCGACGCCTGTTCGACCGGACTGATCCACATCGGCAACCACAGCCACTCCCACGCCCTCTTCGACCGGATCGACGTCGCCGCCGCTCGCGCGGAGATCGAACGATCGGCCGGACTGATCACCGAACGACTCGGTGTCGACGCACCCCACTTCGCCTACCCGAAGGCGATCCCGCCATCACCTCACAACGAGATCGAGGTCCGCCGGCGGTTCGCGAGTGCATCGCTCGCCGGCAACCGCGTGAACCGCTTCGGCGCCAGCGATCTCCACCGCATCGCACGGACCCCGATCCGCCGCGACGACGATCTCGCCACCTTCGCTCGTCACTGCCGGGGAGGCTCGATGCTCGAAGGCGCTCTCCGGGACGGGCTCGCCAGCGTGCGCTACCGAGCCCGCACCACATGAGCCGAGGTCCGCTTCGACAGGCGTTCAGGCGGCGGCCGCGACCGAGTGGTGAACGCATCGTCGTCCACGTCACCACCACCGACATGAGCCTCGACTGGCTCCTCGGGCCGCAGCTCGTTGCGTTCGGCAACGCCGGCTACCGGGTGGTCGGCATGTCGGCTCCAGGCGAACACCTCGACCACTTGCGCGAACTCGGTGTCGAACACGTCGCCATCGAGGAGTTCACTCGATCATCGAGCATCGCCGCCGACCTCCGGGCGTTCGTCTCGCTCGTCCGAGCGTTGCGTCGGCTCCGCCCCGACATCGTCCACACCCACAACCCCAAGCCAGGCGTGCTCGGCCGTTTCGCCGGCCGTCTCACTCGAACACCTCTCGTGGTCAACACCCAGCACGGGCTGTGGGCTCAGCCGACCGATCGACGACGTCGGCGGTGGCCGGTGTACGCCGTCGAGCGACTGGCCGCTGCGTTCAGCGACGTCGAGCTCGTGCAGAACCCTGAGGACGTCGCTGTGTTGACCGACCTGCTCCGGGTGCCCGCTCCGAGAGTGGAGTTGCTCGGGAACGGGATCGATCTCTCGCGCTTCGACCCCGGCGCTGTGACCCCCGCCGATCGAGCGAGACGCCGAGCCGACTGGGGCGTCGCCGACAACTCGGTGCTCTGTCTGGTCGTCGGCCGCCTCGTGCGTGAGAAGGGGATCGCCGAGATCATCGCCGCAACGGAGACACTCGACGAACGCGTCGACGTGGTCATCGTCGGGCCGTCCGACGACTCGAAGACCGATTCGGTTGTGGGTGTCGACACCGGGCGCGTCCGGTTCGTCGGCCGCCACGATGACATGCCCGAGTGCTACGCCGCCGCCGATGTCTTTCTCACGGCGAGCTGGCGCGAAGGCATGCCGCGAAGTGCGATGGAAGCCGCTGCCATGGGCCTGCCAACCGTCGCCACCGATGTGCGCGGCAACCGACACGTGGTCGCCGACGGCGAGACTGGCCTCCTCGTCGAGGTGCGGAACCCTGCGTCGATCGCTCGGGCGGTCGACGAGCTGGCGACCGACCCGGCGAAGCGACGGCGACTCGGCGACGGCGCAGTGCGTCGGGCTCACGAGTTGTTCGACCAACGAGTGGTGATCGAGCGGACGCTCTCGGCCTACGACCGACTCGCCTGATCGCGCTCGTCCGGTCGACCGGGATGTCACCGATCGACTGGGAGTTCGGTCATCGTGACGCCGTCCGCTGCATCGACACCGTCGCCTGACACGACGAACGCAACGGTGCGCCCGAGCAGACGGAGGTCGCCGACGAGGGAACGCGACCGGACGTACTCGACATCGAGGGCCAACCGAGCGTCCCAATCGATCGCGTTGCGTCCCTCGAGCTGGGCATGGCCGGTGACACCGGGCCGAACGACGAAGCGCTCGTACTCGTCACCTCGGAATCGATCGAAGTAGTGAACGGGGAGTGGTCGGGGGCCGACGAGCGCCATGTCGCCCCGCAGCACGTTCACGAACGAGGGCAGTTCGTCGAGGCTCGTCCGCCTCAGGAACAGACCGAGCCGACCGAGTCGCTCGTGGTCGAACTCGGGCGAGTCGGCCCCGGGTCGGGGCGCCGACATGGTGCGGAACTTGTAGAGCGTGAACGGCACCCCACCTCGCCCCAGCCGACGCTGCGCGAACAGCACCCTCGGGCCCAACGTCAGCCGGATGGCGACTGCGACGACGAGGGCAACCGGCAGCACGAAGACCGCGGCGATGCCGACGACCGCCACGTCGATCGGCCGCATCGATGCCCGGCGACTCACTCGACTCCGCGGTCTCGCCGACGGGCCGGTACGCCCATCACCGTGGCGCCGTCAGGCACGTCGTTGACGACCACCGCTCCGGCCCCGACCGTGACGTCAGCTCCGATCGTCACCCCCGGGAGCACTCGAACACCGAGACCGATGAGCGTCCGTGCACCCACGGTGACGCGTCCACCGAGCACAGCTCCCGGACCGATGTGCACGTACGGCCCGACGATCGAATCGTGATCGACCGATGCGTTGGTGTTGACGATCGCCCCGGGGCCAATCGATGCACACGACGTGACCACTGCCGCCGGCATCAGCTGGCAGCCCTCACCGAGCTGGGCCGTCGGGAGGACGACGGCGTGCGGGCTCACGACCTCGACAGCGGCGAGTCCCGCTGCGATCAGTTCGGCCGTGACATGTTCGCGGACGTGGTTCGAACCGATCCCGACACAGAAGACCTCGATGCCGAACCGCTCCGCCACAGCCACGAGATCGTCGTGTCGGCCCAGCATCGGGAGATCGAAACGCTCACCCGCCGACCCATCAGAGCTCACCGCACCGACGAAGTGTCGCCGACGGTGATCGGGCATCGCCTCGAGGCACATCCGCGCGTGCTCTCCGGCGCCGACCATCACGGCCCGAGCATGCGTGGCGGTGGCGCTCACGACATCGACCGTATCGACACGACGACCAGTGCTGGGCGATGATCCGGCAGACCTGCAAGAGATAGGCTTGATGACGCTACGCAGTCACCCGACTTCCCTGCGTACGCATCTCGTGACGATCAGCTCCCCCCGCACCGTTTCCACCGACCGCGGATGGCGGCGCGCTGCCGTCGTCGCACTCGACTTCGCGGCCTGGATCGGTGCGTTCTGGGTGGCGCGCACCTTCTACGAGGTGCCACTCGCCGACAGCACCGCCGTCTTGGTCACGCTCGTCGTTCTCGCTCTGCACTTCTCGATCGGTGTGGCCACCGGGCTCTACCGCGGCCGGTTCAAGCACTACAGCTTTGACGAAGCCGGCGCGGTCGGAACCACCGCAGCATGCGCGGGCGTCGCTGCGATCGTGTTCGAGCTCGCGACGAGCAACGTCCCCGACGGCGGCCAGGTGCTCGTCGTCGCCACATCGCTCGCGGTGTGCGCGATGCTGCTCCACCGCAACCTTCGTCGGCTTCGCGCCCGACGTATCGCTCGTCGGCATCGACTGGGCCGAGTCCCCGTGATCGTCTACGGCGCAGGTGAGGGCGGCGAGCGGGCGATCGGTTCGATGACCGCCGTGGCCGACAGCCCGTACTGGCCTGTCGCACTGGTCGATGATGACCCTGCCAAGCGGCGGCTGCAGCTCGAGGGCTTCCGCGTCGTCGGCACGGGCGACGATCTCGAGGCCGTCGCAGCCCGGCACGGCGCCAACACTGTGATCCTCGCGGTGCCCTCCGCAACGGCCGATCAACTCGATGCGCTCCACCGCCGGGTCACCGCCGCTGGGCTCGACACGCTGGTGATGCCACCCGTTCAGCGTCTCGTCGGCCGCGGCAGCCCACTCGAACTGCGGCGCTACACCGACGAAGACGTTCTCAACCGAGGCATCGTCGAGATCGACGACGCCTCGGTGGCAACGTTGGTCGGCGGCGCACGCGTACTCGTGACCGGGGCTGGTGGCTCCATCGGTTCCGAACTCGTTCGTCAGTTGTTGCACTTCACCCCGGCCGCCCTCGTGGCCCTCGATCACGACGACTCTCGTCTCCACCACGTCGTCACCACGCTGCCCGCCGAGCACCGATCACGTTGCCGGCCGGTACTCGGCGACATCCGCGACGTCGACTGGCTCGACGATGTGTTCGCCGATCACCGGCCTCAGCTCGTGTTCCACGCTGCTGCGCTCAAGCACGTACCGATGCTCGAAGATGCGGTTGGTGAAGCGTGGAAGACGAACGTCCTCGGCACGTACAACCTGCTCGACGTCGCCGAACGGCACCGCGTCGACCACTTCGTCAACGTCAGCACCGACAAGGCGGCCAACCCCGTCAACGTGCTGGGGTTGACCAAACGCCTCGGCGAGCGCCTCACCTCGGCGGCGGCTCGTCGGTCCGGCCGCACCTTCGTCTCGGTCCGCTTCGGCAACGTCATCGGGAGCAGGGGCTCGGCGCTCGAGACCTTCGAACGCCAGATCGCTGCGGGCGGCCCGGTGACCATCACGCATCCCGACGTCACCCGCTACTTCATGGCGGTTCGCGAGGCGGTTCGGCTCACGATGCAAGCGGCAGCGATCGGCGATCCCGGCGAAGTACTCGTGCTCGAGATGGGTTCACCGATGAAGGTCATCGACATCGCCCAGCAGCTCATCGATCGATCGGGCGAGCCCATCGAGATCGTGGTCACCGGGCTACGACCGGGCGAGAAGCTGCACGAAGAACTGCTCGGTCGAGGTGAACTCGCTCGACGACCGTTCCATCCGATGATCGACCATGTTCGCGTCGAACCACTCGAGCTCAGCGAGGCACTCGATGCATGTCGGAACATCGGGGTGTCGGCGCCGACACGATCGGGCCTGCAGGTTATGGTCGATCACATGTCCGAAGCCGAGCGCGGAGGAACTGTCGAGGGTCGACCGATCGACGCTGTCGAGCCGACCGAGCCCGGAGCGATCGCATGACTCGGCTCACCGCCATCGTCGCCGCTGTGCTGCTCAGCATCGGTCTCGCTCACACCGCCGCTGCGACACCGGAGGACTGTGCCGAATCCGACACCGTGCCGCCCGACGTCGGTTGCCCGGAAGACGGCGACAACTACCCGATCGTGCTACCGACCTCTGCCACCGTCCCGACCACGACCGACGGCGGCGACTCACTTCCCTCGACCGGTTCGTCGTCGCCGCTGTCGGCGCTGCAGTTCGCGACCGTGCTGCTCGTCGCCGGCCTCGTCGTCGTGATCGGTGTCCGGCGCAGGGGTCCCGACGCCACTGCTTGATGGTGTCTTGCCAACCATCTTGGCACTGTCGAGAGACGCTCCGATCGGTGGGATCCGGCACGGCGAGAACCCACGACAGCCCGGTGTTCACAACGTGTCTGGTTGAGTGATCCTTGACTTGAACGACCGGCTCGACCGCCGAACTCACACATGTGCCCGGTCGCCGTGGGAAGCATCTCGCCACGTTCAGTACCTCTCATCGACGGGCGCGGTCGTTGCGATGTCGTGCCTGGCGATCACCGTTGCGCTGTCGGGTGGTGGTTCCCCGACCACCGCAGCCGAGGGTTCGACCAGCAGACTCATCGCACGGAGAGCGACCCTCTCCACAGCAAACCGGGTCACACCGCTCACGCCCGACACTCGGCTGCCGGCAGCAGCACGCTCGCACGCGCTCGATCAACGAGAGTTCCCCTGCACGATGGACTACCTGTCGCACGCGGGATCAGACGACTCCGGCCCGCTCGAGCGCATTCGTCGCCCCGGCTTCAACCCGTGGATGTATGCCGAGAACGTCGGCTGTGACTTTCGTGCGCCGGCGGCGGTGGTCCGCGCCTGGATGGAGAATCCGAGGCATCGCATCAACATCATGCATCCCGATCTCACGCGCATCGGGATCGCGATCGCTGAGTCGTCGAGCGGCCGCCGGCACTGGGTGCACGACTTCGGAACGCCCGCCTGACGACGCCGCAGAACAGAGAACTCGACCCTCAGCGAGCCGAATCAGCCCAGATCATCTGACGGCAACGTCAGCAGCACCACGAACGCCGCACCTGCGAACCCGCCGGCCACGGCGATCGGGATCGAGTAGCCGCCGGTGGCGTCGACCAGTGCGCCGGCCGCCGGCGGACCCACGAGGCCACCGACACCCGCTGCGGTGTAGACCGCGCCGAGCACGCCACCGAGGCCGACCGTGCCGAACAGCTGCGCTGCGACCGCTGGAGACAGTGCGATGAACCCGCCGTAGGCGACGCCGAGGACCACGGCGAACACGACCAACAGCGCTGCGCTCGAGCCGGCGACGAGCCAGATCCCGAAGCTCATGGCCATCGTCGCGAAACAGCCCTGGTAGAGCCGCATCACCCCGACCCGTGAGGCGATCGCTCCGAGCCCGAGCCGGCCGACGATGCTCGACCCACCGATGAGCCCGACGAGCAACGCGCCGAGGCCGCTCGAGAGATCGCGCTCCTCGGCATACGACGCGAGGAACACGAACGGAACGAACAGTGCGACCGACATGAGGAGGGCCGAACCGTAGAGCGAGCGGAAACCACGGTGAGCCAGGAGTTCACGGATGGGCCGAGTTGGATCGGCCACCACACCGCCCGGTGGAGGCGCTGCGACGAGGTAGCACCCGGCGAGCAACACCATCCCTCCCACCGCGAGAACGCGGTAGGCCGAACGCCAGCCGTACTCGTCGATGAGCCAACTCGAGATGGGGGACATCACGAGTGTGCCGGTGCCGATGCCGGCGACAGCCACACCGAGCGCCGTGGTCCGGTATCGCTCGAACCAACCGCCGACCGCGGCGACCATCGGGACGTACCCACACGCCACGGCGATGCCGACGCCGATCGAATACGCGGCGAGGCCGACCCAGATCGACCCGGCGAGCGACGTGAGGTAGAGCCCGCCGCCGAGCGCGACGATCGCCGCGGCGAGCACAGGTCGGGGCCCGACTCGGTCGCTCCAGCGGCCGGTGAACACGCCGAGCACGAAGTACAGGAACGTCGTCGCCGAGAAGAGCAGCGCGGTGAGCCCCTTGCCCGAGCCGAACTCGTCGGACATCGAATCGAAGAACGCACCGAAGCTGTAGGCGACGCCGAACACGACGAAGGTCGACACGAAGGTGGCCGCCGTCATGAGCCAACCGCGTGCCGAGTCGACCTCGGCGATGTCCGAACCCGAGGCACGTGCTCCCCCGGTCGGCGCCTGCGTCATGTTCGGAACGTATCGATCCGGCTTCGAGCCGCTCGCACCGGGGCCACCGGCCTACGGTGGCGACGTGGCGCTCGACATCACCAAGCCCGGCATCGACCTCGGCATCGTCATCACCGACAGCGAACGCTCGCTCGACTTCTACTGCGGTGTGCTCGGCCTCGAGCACGTCGCCGACATGCCGATGCCGATCTCCGGCGGCGGCACGATGCATCGGCTCCAGTGTGGCGACACCGTGTTGAAGCTCGTCAACCTCACGACCACGCCCGAGCGCGGTCGCGGCGGTGGCCCCGGTGGCGCGACGGGTCTGCGCTACTTCACCATCACGGTGTCGAATCTGCACGCTGCCGTCGACGCGGCCGAGGCGGCGGGGGTCACCGTCGCGGTCCCGCCCACCGTCGTGCGCGAGGGCGTGACCATCACGATGCTCGAAGACCCCGACGGCAACTGGGTCGAGCTGATCCAGCACGGCTGAGACGCACGCACCCGGCGGTACCCGGAGCGTCGGCGGCCAGGGCTCCACCCGACGGCGTCAGACACGCCTCGCATGCTGCGGTGAGTCGGACACCGTCAGGCGGCGAGGAACTCGGCCACGCGCCGCCACACCACCGGGTCGATGCCCATGCCGATGTGCCCGCTCGACACCTCGACGTTGGTGACATCGGGCGACAGCTCGTCGGGGCAGGCACGCCAATCGACCACCCCGTCGTTCCGGCTGTACACGGTGAGGATCGGGCGCTCGATCGGTCGGTTCACTCGCTCGGCGATCTGTTCGTCGATCGCGGTGAGCTCATCGTCGGAGTAGAACCCGGCACCGACGGTGTGGCGCGGGCCCCAGAGCGGGGTGCCCATCGTGGCCACCCGGTGCACCCGACCCGGGAGATCGCGGGCGGCCTCTCGCGCATAGACACCGCCCAAGCTCCAGCCGACGAGGTTGACCGGGCGCCCCGTCTCCTCCGCCAGCGCCACGACGCGATGCTTGGTGCGCTCGAGCAGGTCGTTGATGTCGCCGACGTTGGTGCCGAAGCCCCATTCACGAGCGTCGTGACCGCGGGTGGCGAGAAAGGTCCGCAGTGGCACGAGCGAACGATCGGAGGTCTTGAACCCCGGGATCAGCATGGTGGCGCGTCCGTCGCCGGTCGGAGTGGTGAACAGTGCGGGTGATCGCAGTGCGAACATCGGCAGATCGAGTCCGAGTCGGAGCTCGCGCAGCCGGTTCCACGCGCTGGGCGAACGGAGGCCGGCCGGGCGGGCGTCGATTCCTGGGTCGATCGCCGGGTCGCCCTGGGCAGCCATGTCGATGAGCGTCGCGCAGCCGCTGCGATCATGCATCGACGAGCGCTCACGATGTGGCGGCTTCGCGAGGGCCGTCGGCGATGCGCCAGAGTGGAGTGATGAGCACCGTTGCGCCCGGGCTGGAACCATTCGACGTCGTCGACGGCATGGCCGCCACGATCATGGCCCAGTTCGCCGAGGGCGGACCGCCGTTCGTGCAGCAGCTCGGGCCGCGACTCACGGCCGCAGCCGTCGGCCGCGCACGGTTCGACGTCGACGTCACGCCTCACGTCGTGCACTCCGGTGGGGTGATGTGCGGGCAGTCGATCATGGCGTGCATGGACACCGGCATGGTCTTCGCCATGGCCTCGCTACGCGACGGCGAGATCGTGCCGTTCACGACCGTCAACCTCGCGACCAACTTCGAGCGGGCTGTTCCCGCCGATGCTGGCACGGTCACCTTCGACGCCATCGTGACCAAGCCGGGCCGATCGGTGGTGTTCGGTCAGATCGATCTGTTCCTCGCCGACGGGCGACGGGCCGCCTCGGCGACCACCACCTACGTGTGGCTCTGACGCCGGGGCATCCGGCTCGCCGACGCCGCGCGAAGCTCAGACCATGAGCAACACCGCTCCCAGCCCACTCGACGGCACGCCCATCAGCTACGACAGCCAGGGCGATGGGAGCCCCGTGGTGTTGGTTCACGGCATCACCGAGTCGTCGGCATCGTGGTCACCGGTCGTCGATCGGCTCGCGACCGACCATCGGGTGATCACACTCGACCTCCGCGGCCACGGCGCCTCGGATACCGCAGATCGCTACGACCTCGGGGCGATGGCTGCCGACGTCATCGGCGTCGCTGCTGCGTGCGGTGCCGACCGCCCCCACCTCGTCGGCCACTCGCTCGGCGGAGCCGTGGTGTCGGCCGTCGGTGCGGCGATTCCGGTTGCGTCGGTGGTCAACGTCGACCAGTCGCTCCAGCTCGGTGCGTTCAAGGCCCAACTGATGGAGTTCGAAGCCCAGCTGCGCGATGCCGAGGTGTTTCCGCTCGTGATCGGGGCGATGTTCGAGATGATGGCTGGCGCGCTCGCGGGCACACCTGAGTTCGAACGGATCACCGCCGAACGTCGACCCGATCAGCGCGTGGTGCTGGGCGTGTGGGAGATGTTGCTGACGATGTCGGAAGCCGACGTCAACGCCGTCGTCGAGGGCGCACTCGCCGGGTACGGGGGCGTCGCGGTGCCCTACCTCTCGCTGTTCGGCATCGACCCCGGCGACGACTACGCCGCCTGGCTCGCCGACCACATCGACGGCGCGGTCACCGAGGTGTGGCCCGACCAGGGGCACTACCCCCACCTCATCGACCCCGACCGCTTCGTCGATCGCCTCCGCTCCTTCTGGAGTTGACCGGAGTTAGGTCGCAGCAAACGCCTCGGCGACGAGATCGATCACGGCGTCGGCATCTTGGTGGTGGATGAGGTGGCCGACGCCAGGCAGCAGGCGTCCGGTCGCATTCGGCCCGATGGCCTCGACCGTCGAAGCAACGTGTTCGACCGAGGCGTACTCGTCGCCGTCGCCCTGGGCGACGATCACCGGCACCATGATGGAGCTCAATCGATCGCGAACGTCCCACGGGCGGAACTCGCTCGACACCCACACACCGCTCCACGCTTCGAACACCTCGGCGGGGTGATCGTGACTGCGCGACAACCCAGCGACGTAGCGGGCGGGCGCGGCGCGCATGTCGACAATCGAGTCGACGCACACCTGCTCGACCCACGAGTGCGCTGCGAGCGGCACGACGCCACGTACGTCGGCGCCGTTCGCTGCGGCGATGAGTGAGATCGAGCCACCATCCGAGTGACCGACGAGCAACGGTCGATCGGCCTCGACCTCGGCGAGCAGGGCTGCGAGCACGTCGGCCTCGCGGTGCAGCCAGTCGGCGGGCCAAGGTCCGTTCGGCACCGGAGTCGACGACCCGTGTCCGGCGCGCTCGTAGGCGAGCACGGTCGCACCGGTCGTCTCGTGGACTCGCTCGGGCACGTCGCGCCACTGTCCGATCGAGCCGAGACCATCGTGGAGCAGCACGATCTCAGGACGGCCATCGCCCCACGTGCGCGCGGCGAGGTCGAGCTCCGCACCATCGACGGTGATACCGATGCGGTGAGCGCCGGCCACGATCAGAGCTTGACGTAGTCGAAGTCGACCGGCTTGGTGTTGATGCCGCGGCTCGGCGGGGCGATCCAGCCGGCCATCCTCCCGGGCTCGAACTGCGGCTGCATGAGCGATTGCACGTGAGTTCGCTCGGCGTCGGACGGCAACCAACCGGACGACTGTGCATCCCACTCGGCGTCGGTGAGCACCTGGCCGTCGGGCGACACGTGGTGATCGGCGAACACGCCGACCTGTCGGTTGAAGCCTTCGTGAGGCAGCTTGATCTCGACGTCGACTCCAGCCTCGGCCAGCGTTCGGTTCCAACGACGAACGCCCTTCGCGCAGTCGTCGGAGTAGTCGCTGCGGAGCGAGTGGTTGACCAACGCGCGGGCGGTGAGCGTTTCGGTCTCGATCTGGCCGTCGTCGCCGATCGTGAGGTAGTCGGCCGACGTGTCAGACAACACGTGATCGTCGTCGAACTGGTCCTCGTTGAAACGACCCTTCAGACCGGTGGCGTAGTACGCCGCCGCGTTGGTCGACTTCTCCGAACCGAACAGGTCCATCGACACCGAGTAATGGAAGTTGACGTACCGCTGGATCGTGTCGAGGTTGATGCCGCCGTGCGAGGTGACGTCGTCGGTGTCGTGTTCGCGCATGAGCTCAGCGGTGCGCTGGATGACCCGGCCGACGCCGCTGGCACCCACGAACATGTGGTGGGCCTCTTCCTTCAGCATGAAGTCGCAGGTGCGGCTGAGTGGGTCGAACGCCGACTCGCGCAGCGCCCCCAGCTGGTACTTGCCGTCGCGATCGGTGAAGTACGTGAACATGAAGAACGACAACCAGTCGGGCGTCTCCTCGTTGAACGCTCCGAGGATGCGCGGCTCGTCGGCCGAGCCGGAGTGACGCTCGAGCATCGCGTCGGCCTCGTCACGACCATCGCGGCCGAAGTAGCCGTGGAGCAGGTACACCATCGCCCACAGGTGGCGACCCTCCTCGACGTTGACCTGGAAGAGGTTGCGCAAGTCGTAGAGCGACGGTGCGGTGGCACCGAGGTGACGCTGCTGTTCGACCGAGGCGGGTTCGGTGTCGCCCTGCACCACGATCAGGCGGCGGAGGTCGGTGCGGAACTCACCGGGCACCTCGTGCCACACGGGCTGGCCCTTCATGTCACCGAAGCCGATCGTGCGGTCGGGCTTCGGGTCGGACAGGAAGATGCCCCAGCGGTACTCGGGCATCCGGACGTGACCGAAGTGGGCCCAGCCCTCCTGGCCGACGTCGACGGCGGTGCGGAGATAGACATCTTGCTCCTGGAAGCCAGCGGGGCCCATCTCGGCCCACCAGTCTTGAAAGCGCGGCTGCCAGTTCTCGAGCGCCCGCTGCAGGCGCCGGTCGTCGGCTAGGCCGACGTTGTTCGGAATCCGTTCGGAGTAGTCGATGTTCGTCATGAGAGTTCCTCGTGTCTCGCGTTACAGCTGGTGTCTGAAACCAGCTGTAACGGTCAGGTGCGGGTGTGGGAGTAGTCGGGGCGGGAGCCGGTGCCGTAGCGCTTGAGGGCCCCGTCGGGGCCGCTGGCGTTGGGGCGGATGAAGATCCAGTTCTGCCACGCCGACAGGCGAGCGAAGATCTTGGTCGCCATCGTCTCGGGACCCGCGAAGCGGTGGTTGGCCTCCATGCCGGTGAGGGCGTCGGGGCTGAAGCTGGCGCGCTCCTCGATGGCGAGGCGGACCTCGTCGTGCCAGTCGAGGTCGTCGGGGATGAAGGTGACCAGGCCGAGGTCGTAGGCCTCCTTCGCCACGAGTGCGCGCCCCTCGTTGGCGGCGGCGGTCGCGTCGGCGACGAGGTCGTCGTTGCCCCAGAGCCGTGACTGCAAGCGGGTGAGGCCGTTGGCCATCGGCATCGAGCCGAGGTTGACCTCGGTGAGCGTGATGGTGGCCTCGGGCAGCGGATCGTCGTCGTCTTCGAAGATGCCGTCGAGCAGGTAGGTCCGGTCAGCCGCGAGGGCGAGCTCGGCGAGGAGTCCGGCGTGGCACGAGCCGGGCTCGATGGCCGTGATGATCGAGCGGGCGGTGAGGTCGAGGCGTGACAGCACCCGCTTCCACAGCAGCGCCGTTTCGCGCTCGGCATGGCCTGCGGGTACGAGGAGCGCACGATCATGGGCGAGCACGTCGGCCGGCTCGCCGCAGGTTCGGATCACGATGGTGCCGAGCTCGGGCTCGTTGAACCGGAGGTGGCAGAGCACGTCGTCGAGTTCACGGGCGCACTGGAGCAGCCATGCCGGATCGGCCGATGTGGTGATGCCGAGGTGCACGGCCCGGTTCGCCCGGTCCAGTTTCGCCGACACGAACTCGTAGGTGATGGTGTCGCCATCGACGGTGCGGTCGAGTGGTGCGAGCACGATCGGCTCGTCGGCCGCATCGCGATCAGACCCGGCGGCCATCGCAGCAGCCCGAGCGGCGACAGCGGTGACCCAGTCGGTCTTCGAAGCGACCTCGTCGACGAGGCGCCACTCGACGGCCTCCTTGCCCTGGACTCCCTCGGCCTTGGTGGCGAACACGTCGGCGCGATCACGCCGCACCCCACGCTTGTCGGTGAGGCGGGTCAGGCCACCCGTGCCCGGGAGCACACCCAGCAGCGGCACCTCGGGGAGCGACACAGACGACGCCCGGTCGTCGACGAGCAGCAGGTGCTCACACGCCATGGCGAGCTCGTAGCCACCGCCGGAACATGACCCGTTGATGGCGGCGAGGAACCGCAGCCCGGAGTTGGCGGCGGCCTCCTCGATCTCGAGGCGTGTCTCGTTGGTGAACTTGCAGAAGTTGACCTTGTGGCCGTGGTCGGCCGCGGCGAGCATGCGGATGTTGGCGCCGGCGCAGAACACGCCCTCGATCGCCGAGTCGACGACCACGCATTTCACCTCGGGGTGTTCGAAACGGATGCGACGAACGGCGTCGGCGAGCTCGATGTCGACACCGATGTCGTAGCTGTTCATCTTCAGCTCGTAGTCGCCGAGCAGCCCGCCCTCGGGGTCGACCTGCATCGACAGGTGAGCGATCTCGCCGTCGAACTCGAGCACCCAGTGGCGGTACGAATCGGGGTGGCGCTCGAACGTGATCAGCCCGGTGGTCTCGTTGGTGGCGCTCATGGATTTCCCTTGATCCGGCGAGAACATCTCCCTACGATGTTCCCCACTTCCATGAGTTTGCTCAGAAACAACGAGGAACGTCAAGCGCGAATCGCATCCTCTGCCAGCAGCCGGGGACTCCTGCTCACCGTGCTCGGCGAGTTCGTACGTCCCCACAGCGGCGCGGCGTGGACACAGACGATCATCGACGCGATGGCTGCCCTCGACGTGAGTGAGAAGGCGACGCGGCAGATCCTGGCCCGCATGGACGACGAGGGGTCGCTGCACCGCAGCCGCGATGGGCGCCGCACCCGCTGGCATCTGACCGACTCGATGCAACGGCTGCTCAACGACGGTGCCGAACGCATCTACCGCCACGCAGTCGACGTCCCCGAGTGGGACGGTCGGTGGTCGGTGCTGCTCGCCAGCGTTCCCGACGACGAGCGCGCCGATCGGCATCGCCTCACCGTCGGGCTCAACTGGGCCGGCTACGGCTCGCTCGGCCAGGGCACCTGGATCTCGCCATGGACCGATCGTGAGGCAGACGCCGCTCGCATCGTGAGCGAGGCAGGGATCAGCCGGCCGACGTCGTTCGTCGCCCAACTCGGCGCCCTCGGGGACGGCGCCGAACTCATCGGTCGGGCCTGGGACCTCGACGCCCTCGGCGCCGAGTACCAAGCGTTCGCCGACGCGACCGAGGCGGTGGCCGAACTCGCCGCCGACGGCGAGGGCGCACTGATCGAGACCGTGCACGCCGTGCACCGCTGGCGTCGCTTTCCGCTGCTCGACCCGCAACTGCCGGCCGAGCTGCTCCCGACCGACTGGCCGAGCCAACGGGCGGCCGAAGCCTTCGCCGCGGTCCGCTGCACACACGGTCGTCGGGCCACCAACTGGTGGCTCGATCGCGAGGCCCGCTACGGGTAACACTGATCACGACTCGCCGTGGGGTGGCGGGTTCGACACCGGCTCCGGCCGGACCATGGGGGACTGCAATGCGCGACAGCTTCAATGCCAGCACCTGGCTGCTCGACCGAAACGTCGAGTCGGGGCGCGGCGACCACGTGGCCATCCGGTCGCAGGGTGAGTCGCTCACGTACACCGACATGCTCGCGCTCGTCGAACGCATGGCCACCGGACTGCGCAGCCGGGGGGTGCGGCCCGAGGAGCGGGTGGCCATGGTCATGCTCGACACCCCCGAGTTCGTGGCGACCTTCCTCGGGGCGATGCGCATCGGCGCGATCCCCGTGCTCACCAACCCGTTGCTCCCCGGCCGCGACCTCGCGGTGATCGTCGCCGATTCACGAGCCCGACACCTCGTCATCAGCGCCGACCGTGCAGGCGTGCTCGACGACCTCCGAGCCGGTTGCCCCGAGGTCAGCGACGTCATCGTCACCGGCAGTGACGAGTGGGCGGCACTGGTCGCGAGCGGCGACGACGGCGCCCCCTACGACACGTGGCGTGACTCCCCCGGCTTCTGGCTCTGCACCTCGGGCACCACCGGTCGCCCCAAGCTCGCCATGCACACCCACGGCGATCTCTCCGACACGTGCTCCACCTATGCCGACCAGGTGCTCGGCATCGGACCCGACGATCGATGCTTCTCGGTCGGGCCGATGTTCCACGCCTATGGCCTCGGCAACTCGCTCACCTTCCCCTTCTCGGTCGGCGCCACGACGATCCTCGAACCGACACGTCCGCCAACGCCTCAACTGGTGGCCGACATCGTGCAGCGCGAGCAGCCGACGCTGTTCTTCTGCATCCCGACCTTCTACGCCGCGCTCACCAACACCCCGCTCGACGTGCTCCCCGACGACACGTTCGCCTCGGTGCGATGGGCCGTGTCGGCCGCCGAGGCATTGCCAGCTGAGACATTCGAGCGATTCCGCGACCGCTTCGGCGTGACGATCCTCGACGGCATCGGCTCGACCGAACTGCTCCACATCTTTCTGTCGAACACTCCCGACCGGCAGAAGCCGGGTAGCAGCGGCGTGGCGGTCCCGGGATACGAACTCCGCATCGTCGATCTCGGCACCGGTGAGGACTGCGGCGACGACGAGCCAGGACAGCTGCTCGTGCGCGGCGACTCGGCAGCGCTCGGCTACTGGTCACGGTCCGACCAGACGCGGGCAACGTTCGCCGGCGAGTGGGTCCGCACCGGCGACCGCTACGTGCGCGATGCCGACGGCTTCCACACCCACCTCGGCCGGGCCGACGACATGCTGCGCGTCGGAGGCGAGTGGGTGTCGCCGGTCGAGGTCGAGGGCACGCTGATCGAACACGAGCAAGTACTCGAAGCCGCCGTGGTGGGCCGACCCGACGACGGCGGCATCACCCGACCGGTCGCCTTCGTCATCCCGACCGATGGGAATGCCGACGCCGCTGCGCTGACCGACTCACTGACGACGTGGTGCAAGGACCGACTGGCTGGCTACAAGCGCCCGAAGCACTACGAGATCGTCGCCGAGCTGCCGAAGACGGCGACCGGCAAGATCCAACGCTTCAAGCTCCGCTGACGCCGACCACGTTCGGGGTCGGCACGGACTAGTAGAGGCCGATCATGCGGCCGGCGAGACCGATCACCGAGACGACCAGGACCGGCTTGATCACGCGCTCGCCGCCATGGGCTGCGACGCGGGCGCCGAGGTAGCCGCCAGCTCCCGTCCCGATCGACAAGACGACCGCCGGCACCCACTCGACTTGGCCCTTGGCGATGAACACCGGCAACGCGACCACCGCCGTGATGACCACGACGATGATCGTCTTGATCGCATTGCCGCGGACGAGGTCGATGCCCGAACGGCTCAGCGTCAGAAGGAGCAAGATGCCGACGCCGGCCTGGATCGCGCCGGCGTAGAACCCGACCCCGAAGAACACGAGCCCCGACAGCCACCACGGCCATGCAGGCCCCTCGGCGGCAGCCGCCATCTTCGCCTTGCTCGGCTTCCACAACGCGAGAACGAGCAGCGGGATCATCAACACGCCGAACACCTGCTCGAAGAACTCGTCGTCGATCGACGACACCACGAGCGCGCCGAGCAAGCCACCCACCAGCGCCGGCGGGAGGAGCCGAGCGGTCTCCCGATACGGGCGAACGCCGGCCTGGTGGAAGCCGAGACCCGACGTCAACGTCTGCACGAGCACGGCGACCCGATTGGTGCCGTTCGCATCGAGACCCTCGACGCCGACGATCGACAGCAGCGGAACGGTCAAGAGCGAACCGCCACCGGCCATCGAGTTGATGACACCGGCGACGAGACCGCCGACGAGCAACAGAACTGCGTCGAGGGCGCTCACGAATCGCTCACAGCACGCACATCGTCGCCGACCTCGATCAGCTGCGACTCGGCCGGGTCACACCGATGGGCGACGGTGGGTGCGTCGAGCGCTCGGTCGATCTCGCTCGACGCAACGGCAAAGGCGACGTCGCTCCGCTCCGACGACTCGGCGAACAACAGCGCTCCGAGTCGGCCGTCGATGTCGTAGAGCCCCGCTCCTGAGTCGCCGTCGGCGCTCTCGCCGACGAGTTCGTAGCCGTCGCGCACCGATCGCGACGTCGAGCGAACGGTGTCGATCTCGATTCGCGCCACCTTCGTCACGACGAGCTCTGCATCGCCGGTCGCGGCTCCCCCGACCAGCGCGACGTCGTCGTCGACAGCGAAACGTGTGAATCGGACCGCTGGCGCATCGAGCCCCTCGACGCGGAGCACGGCGACGTCACGGTCGCGGTCAAGCACTTCGACCGCCGCGTCGAACTCCGACCCGTCACCACCGAACACCCTGATCGCCGCCGACCCGACGACGACGTGGGCCGCGGTCACCACCCGATTCGAGATCACCAGGACACCCGAGGCATCGACGCCCGAGGCATCGCCGCACGGCTCGGTGATCACACGGACAGCGCGCAATGGCGGGGCGAGGGACGGTGTCGAGTCGCCGCCGCACGCAACGACACAGAGCGAGACACCGGCGAGGAGGAGGACGAATCGACGAATCGACGACCGCGTCATCGGCCGACGACAGCGTCGGCCATCTGCGTCATCGCATCCTGCGATCGCTTCGGCACGGTGTACGACCGACCGTCGACCAGCCAGTCGGTGAGCACCAGGTTCGACGACGTCATCTCGATCGACGACGGCGACACCGGACCGATCACGTCGACGGCGACCTGGCGGAAGCGGCCCGCGCGGAACATCACGAGTTGCTCATCGGTCTGGGCGAGCACTCGGTTCTCGGTTGCCGCAGCCGCGACGATGAGCCCGACCGCGAGCGCGATCATCACCCGTGTGCCGACGGTGCCGTAGTCGACGAGCGTCAACCCCGCGAGCATCGCTGCAACGCCGGCGAGCGTGCCTGCGATCATCCAGGCCTCGCGCCGCCACATGAACACCGCGGCATCCACTCGAGCGCCGGTCGGGAGCTGCCGCTCGACCGATCGGTTGAGGACCTGACGCCTCATGACCCACTCGTTCCCGCAGGCGCGTCGACCCCCACGTGTGTCAGGCACACGCGAGGATCGACGCGACCACTCACCAGATCAACAGTTCCGACAGCGGGGAATCAGATGTCGGTCTGCTGGTTGAGGAACGACTTCTCGGCGAGGCTGTGCCAGGCCGAGACGTCGTCGCGGAACTGACGCCACGGACCGAGGATCTCCGCGAACTGGCCGTTCGACGCAGCGACGCCGTCGAGCACGTTCTCGGTCTCGGTCTTGAACGCCGCCATGATCTCGTCGGAGAACGGCACGATCGTCGCGAACTCCTGGACCGTCTTGAGATCCTGGCTGTTCAGCACGTCGTACTGAGCGACGGTGGTGGCGTGGGCGTACGCGGCCGCCATCTCGATGGCCGCCTGGTACTCCTCGGGCAGATCGTTCCAGAGCGCGAGGGGGAACTGCACCTCGAGCGTGGTGCCCGGCTCCCACCAACCCGGGTGGTAGTAGAAGAGATCGCCGTCGAACTGGTCGAGGCCGAGGATGAGGTCGTCGGTCGGGCCGACGAACTCGGCGGCGTCGATCGCACCGGTTTCGATCGACGGGAGGATCTCACCACCGGGGAGCGACACCTGCTCACCGCCGAGGTTGTTGAGGACCTGCCCGGCGAGGCCCGGGATGCGCATCTTCAGACCCTGCAGGTCGTCGACGGTGTTGATCTCCTTCGAGAACCAACCACCCATCTGGCAGCCCGTGCCGCCGGCCGGGAAGGTGATGATCCCGTGCTCGGCCGCGTAGAACTCATTGAGGAGGTCGAGGCCGCCACCCTGGTAGAGCCAGGCGTTGTGCTGGCGCTGGGTGAGGCCGAACGGCACTGCGGTGCCGAACTGCTGCACCTCGTTGAGGCCCGTGTAGTAGTACGACGCGGTGTGCCCCGACTGCACGCCCTGGTCGCGCACGGCGGGCAGCACTTCGAGGCCTCCCACGATTTCGCCAGCGGGACGCGGCGTGATGACGAACTTGCCACCGGTGAGGCGTGACACCTGATCGGCGAACACGTTGGCCGAGCCGAACAGCGTGACGAGACCGGCGGGCCATGAGGTCGCCATCTCCCACTCGATCTCGGGGCCGTCCTGGCTGAGGCTCACGTCTTCCTGCTCGGCGATGGTCGTCGCGGTGTCGTCGCCATCGTCACCCGATTCGGCGGACCCGGTGTCGTCGCTGTCGGACGCGCAAGCGTTGAGAATCCCGACGCTCGCGGCGAGACCGGCGACGCCGAAGCTCTTCTTCAGAAAACCTCGCCGGTCCTCTCCGACGCGTGCGTCGAGCACCTCGTCGAACACTTCTTCGTACTGCTCTTCAATGGTCATGGCTCCCCCTCAGGAGTGGTTGATCGGTGATTGATGTGGTTGATGGGCGGATGATGCAGCGACGGGGTGTGGTCCAGCAGGGCTAACCGAACACGTCGATCGAGAAGAACGTGATCGACGGGAAGACGGCGAGGATCAACAGGGCGACTCCCTGCAGACACATGAACGGGATCGCGCCCTTGTGGATCGAGGCGGTCGTGACTTCGGGCGGCGCGACGCTCTGGAGATAGAAGAGCGAGAACCCGACCGGCGGTGAGATGAACGCCATGTTGAGGTTGACCGCCATCAGAACCGCGAACCAGACGAACTCGTCGGTCGTGAAGCCGAGTTCGACCATGGCGGGCACGAAGATCGGGACGACGATGAAGGTGATCTCGAGGAACTCGAGGTTGATGCCCAAGATGAACAGGGCGATCATCGCCACGACGACGAAGCCGGCTTTGCCGCCACCGATCGACGTGAGCCACTCCGAGGTCTGATCCGACCCGCCGAGCTGGAAGAACATCAGCGAGAAGAAGGTCGAACAGAACAGCAGCGTCATGACGAGGACGACGATGTTGGCGGTCGACTGTCCGGCGTGCTTCAGCTCGGCACGCCCCAGCCGCCACTTCGGCTCGATGTGCTCGGCACCCTCCCGTGCCAGCAGTCGGTCGAACCACCAGTTGCTGACCGTGAGGATGAGCGCACCGAACACGCCGACGGCACCCGACTCCGACGGCGTGGCGAACCCCTGGAAGATCGCGGTGAGCACCCCGATGATCAGCAAGATGATCGGGACGATCGAGACCATCACTTCGGAGGCGAGCATCTTGGTGACGCTCAAGACCCCGAGGATGACGACGAACGACACCGCACCGCCGACGAGCGCCGTCGATCCACCGGCGAGCAGCAGCGTGAGCATCACCATCGCGCCGAGCACGGCGGCGATCTGGACCTTGGCCTTCATCGACGGGTTGCCGCTGAGGGTCCGTTGCTCGATCGGCATCGCGGGTGCGACATCCGGCTTCGCATACGAGAGCACGAGTACGTACGCGATGTAGAGCCCGGCCAGCAGCAGGCCGGGCAGGAGCGCACCGGCGAACAGGTTGAGGATGCCGACGCCGAGCTGCTGGGCGAGCAGGATCAACACGATCGACGGCGGCAACAACTGAGCGAGCGTGCCCGACGCCGTGATGACGCCGGTGGCGAGCTTGTGGTCGTACCCGAGCCGCACCATCGCCGGCAGCGACAGCAGGCCCATGACGATCACGGTCGCAGCGACGACGCCGGTGGCCGCAGCGAGCAGCGTTCCGACGATGACGACCGCACCAGCCACGCCGCCGCGCAGGCCACCCATCAACATGCCGATGGCCGTGAGCAGACGCTCGGCGAGCCCAGATCGTTCGAGGATCGCCCCCATCAACACGAACAGCGGAACGGCGAGCAAGTTCTGATCGTTGATCGCGGCGAACCATCGGCTCGGCAACGTGTTGAGCGTGCTGGGGTTGAACGAGTCGGTGAGGTCGCCGATGAATGCGAAGGCGATCGCCGTCGCAGCGAACGAGAAGGCGACGTTGTAGCCGGTGAGGATCATCGCCATGAAGACGATGAACATCACCAGCGACAAGAACACACCGGTCTCGAGCCCGAGGATCCCGAGCGTGCTCGAGAAGACGGTGGAGATGACGGAGAACATGCCGGCGCTCACTCGATCCGCTGGGGTGCGTCGGCGTCTTTGACGTCGCCGTAGTCCTCACGGCCCATCATGACGAATCCGGTCTTGATCAGTTCGGCGAGCAACTGGAGCGCCATCAGGCAGAACGCGACGAGGATCATCGCCTTGATCGGCCCGACCGGGAGCTGGCCAGCGTCGGTCGACTGCTCCCAGGTGCGCCAGACTGCGCCACCCTCGGGCCAGGTGCCGTCAAACCGGCGACCCAGCGAGGTGGCCGCGTAGGGCTGCAGGATGCGGATGGCCATCCAGGTGAACGGCACGAGCAGGGTGGCGTGGAGCACGAAGTCGAGCCAGGCCTTCTTCTTGTTCGAGAAGTTGGCCCACCAGAAGTCGATGCGTGGGTTGACGCCGTCGCGTACGCCGTAGTTGATCCCGAGGAGGAACATCAGGGCGAACGACTGCGCCGCGAGGCTGACGACTTCGCCGAGGAGGATGTCTTGCTCGACCAGATCGTTGCCGTAGCGCGTGAACACGTTGAACAGCTGGAATCCGAAGACCGCCCAGGCGAGGATCCACGCGATGGTCTTCGTGATGGTCGAGAGGACCTCGATCGCCAGGCGGATGCGATGGAGCACGATCGGCACGAACGCGAGCACCACCGTGACGACGAAGAAGGTCCAGAGGCCCCAGCCGAAGTTGCCGATCAGGTAGTTGGTGTCGGTGGCCACGGTGGCGTAGACGGCGAGCACCAGCACGATCGCCGCCACATACCCGACCGGGTGGACGCCGTAGAACGGCCGCACCCGCTCGGTCGGCCCACCGTCGACGACGCCACCGTCGTGGAAGATGTCGTCGGTCCCGGTTCGGTCACGCGGCTCGTCGCCGAGCTCGTCGAGGATCTCCTCGGCCTGATCGGTGACACCCTCGTCGAAGATCCAGTCATCGCCCGACGTCGTGTCGTCGGCCGCATCGACACGCCCGACGCGTGACTCGTCTGCCATGTCAGCGACCCCCTGCCGCCGACGGTGCACAGCTGTTCATCAGGCCCCCTCTGATTACGGAGGCGAGTGAAGCTCGTCACACGGCCGACCGCCAAGTACAACGCGCAAGAGGTCGGTCGGTGACAGAACTCGTCGATGACAACGACCGCTCAGCGGTCGAAATCGACCGCTGAGCGGTCATGTGGCTCGGATTCCGACAGTGTTGAATGTCCGACGACAACCACGGCTCAGGACGGGCCAGCTACGGGCGAGGGTTCATCCGATCGAGGAGCAGTCGGGTGTATCTGCGGCTGACCGGGTACTCGACGCCGGCCACCTCGATCGACCGGCGTCCGTCGACGACGGTCATTCGATCGATCGCTGCAACGCGGACGAGGTAGCTGCGATGCACCCTGATGAAGCCGCAACCCGACCAGGCGCTCGTGAGCGACGAGATCGATTCGCGCACGAGCGCTGAATCGTCGCCGGTGTGGATTCGGACGTAGTCCCCCGAGGCCTCGACGACGACGATGTCGTCCCGCTCGACCTCGAAGCTCTCGTTGCCGCGCCGAGCCGAAAGGCGGCGCAGCGGCGCGTGCCCGTCGCCCGGCTCGGTCGGCTGGTCGCCGGGCGCCGGCGACCTCGTGCGAATACGCCGAAGTGTCTCCTCCAGCCGATCCTGCTCGACCGGCTTCTTCAGGTAGTCGCAGACATCGAGGTCGAACGCGTCGACGGCGTAGTCGTCGTACGCCGTGACGAAGGCAACGGCTGGTGGTCGACGAAAGTTCCGGAGGACCCTGACCAACTCGACACCATCGAGGCCCGGCATCCGGATGTCGAGGAAGACCGCATCGAACTCGCGGTCGGTCATGACCCGCAGAGCGTCTTGTCCGCCGGCAGCGGTGGTGACCTCGTCGACATCGTCACACTGGCGGAGCAGCCACGACAGATCGTCGCGAGCGAGACGCTCGTCGTCGACCACGAGCACGCGCAAGCCGGACACGGCGCCGGATGGTAGTGCAGCCGCGCCTACCATCCCGGAGCGGTGGAGGAACACGAGGGGAACCGCCGCCGAGTCGTGCTGCATCCGCGCACGGCCATGGCTCGCCGGAGTGATCGCGCGCGCTCGTTCGGCGGTCATGTGCGTGGCTACACCGTCGTGACCGACGATGTCATGGCGCTCGTGCAACGACAACGGCGAGTCGCGTTGACACTCCTCGCGTGCATCCTCGTTCCGCTCCTGGTGTTCAGCCTCGTCGTCGGTCGTATCGACGCCCTGTCGACGTGGCAGCCGTTGGGTCTTCTCACGTTGCCGTGGCTGATCCTCGGACCCGGCGTGCTGTTCAGCATCGTGGCGATCGCCTACGTACACGAGCGCATCGCGCTCCGCATCGAGAACGAGTGGAGCGACGAACACGCCGACGCCCCGGGCGCTGATCGGATCTCTGCGCCGGGACCCACCGAAGCGACTGCGTCACCCGACGATGACGGAGACGAACGATGATGCCGCTCGTCTCGGTGCTCCTCGTCACGATCGGCACGCTCGCGCTCGGCACGTTCGGGCTCCGGTTCGCTCGCACGACGTCGAACTTCTTCGTCGCATCGCGCTCGGTGCACCCTGCGTGGAACGCGTTCGCGATCTGCGGCGAGGCGATGTCGGCTGCGAGCTTCCTCGGCGTGCCCGCGCTCGTGCTCGTCTTCGGCATCGACATGCTCTGGGTGCTGATCGGCTGGACGATCGGCTTTCTCCTGCTGTCGCTCTTCATCGCTGCACCGCTCCGCCGCTTCGGCTCGTACACGATCCCCGAGTTCATCGGCGGCCGACTCGACGCGCCGATCATGCGGCCCATCGTCGCGACCCTCGTGATCGTGTCGTCGTGGTTCTTCCTCCTGGCACAGTTGAAGGGCGCCGGGGTCGTCGTCCGAGAGATGATCGGCACCCCCTACTGGGTCGGCGTGGCTGCGGTCGGCATCCTCGTCGCGGCGAATCTGAGCGCGGGCGGCATGCGCGGCATCACCTTCGTGCAGGGGTTCCAGTTCTTCGTCATCTTCTTCGCAGTACTCATCCCGTTCGTCTTCATCTCGGGCCACTGGCTGAGCAATGACGACGACCGTGGCTTCATCACCGACGAGTACCCGACGTTCGTCGCCGACACGACCGCAGAGTACGAGCGCACGGTGACCGTCGACCTCCCCGCTGATGTCGTCGTCGAAGCTGCGGGTTCGATCGATGGCGAGACCGTCGATGGCGACATCGAACTCAACGCCGGAACCCTCACGATCGGTGAAGGCACGACGATCGTGTGGCCGGAAGGCACGCCAGCGCCACATGCCGACAGCATCGAACCGTTGACAGGTGAGGAGTGGGCGGCACCGTTCAACGCTGCGAGTACTGGCGGCGGTCACGCTCGTTACTCGTCGATCGCCGTGCTGTTCGCCAACATGTTCGGGATCATGGGTCTGCCCCACATCGTGTCGAGGTTCTACACGAACCCGACCGGACGCGAAGCTCGACGCACCAACCTCTGGGTGCTCGCGCTCATCGCCCCCTACTACGCGATGATCCCGCTGTTCGGGGCATCCGGCCGTGTCGTCGCACCCGACCTGCTCGGCAACGGAAACGCCGACTCCGCGACGGTGATCGTGAGCGAGCGGCTGTTCGACGGGTTGGGGAGCGAGATCCTGACCTCGATCGTCGCCGCCGGTGCGACCGCTGCGTTCCTGTCGACGGCGAGCGGACTTCTGATCGCGATGGCAGGAGCGCTCAGCCACGACGTACTGCACGCGGGCATCCCACAGTTCCGCGCCGCGGTGTGGGCCGGCGCCGCCGTCTCGATCGGCGCCGGGCTGCTCGTCGAGACGATCGACGTCAGCGTGTTGATCGGTTGGTCGACATCGATCGCCGCGTCGTCGATCTGCCCACTCCTCGTGCTCGGGGTGTGGTGGCCGAAGCTCACGAAACGAGGCGCGCTCGCCGCCGCGCTCATCGGCGGAGGCTTGTCGACGTTGGCGGCGCTGTTGTCGATGGTCCGTGTCGTCGACTCCGGTTGGCCGCTCGCCGTCCTCTCCGCACCCGCGGTGTGGAGTGTTCCGCTCGCGTTCGCCAGCGGGATCATCGTGTCGCTGCTCGACCGCGACGAGGTCGCCGACATCGGCCACAAGTTCGCACTCATGCACCTTCCCGAACGCAGGTCGGTGTGAGGCGGCGACGCAACCGACGGGGCAACCTCGATGGCCCCGCCGACCTCGAGCTCCTCACCTCGCTCAACTCGCTGAGCCAACGACTGCGGGCTGGCCTCGACGCGTCGGCACCTGCACTCGCCGCCAGCGTTGCCGAGCTGCTCGACGCGCGATCGGTCGCCATCACCGACGGCGATCGTTGGAGCGCCGAAGCAGGGCAGCCGCTGTCATGGCGCAACGAAGTCGTCGCCAACGCCGAGACCGTCCTCGACCGGCGGCGAACCGACACACCCACGGTGTACGAGACCGTCGTCGACAGCGAGCAGCTCGAGGTGATCGTGTCGGTCATCGACTCCGACGACGTCCCACTCGGCACGATCCACGTCGTGCCCCGCCCTGGCGACACGCTCCGCATCCGCGAGCTCCACGACCTCACCGCGTTCGTGTCGTCGCAGCTCCAGCTGGCCGAGCTCGAACGTTCACGCGCCCACGCAGCGGAGGCAGAACTCCAAGCACTCCGGGCACAGGTCTCGCCCCACTTCCTCCACAACGCACTCACAGCGATCGCCAGCCTGGTCATGACCGACCCGGTTCGGGCGCGGGGCCTGATCGCCAAGTTCTCACAGTTTCTCCGCGCGACCTTCCGCGAACGCACCGACCTCACATCGATCTCCGACGAGTTGCGACTGGTCGAGACCTACGTCGAGCTCGAGCAGCTGCGCTTCGGTGATCGTTTCGACGTCACGCTCAACATCGCGCCCGAGGCGCTCCCCGTTCGGCTTCCGTTCCTCACGGTGCAACCGATCGTCGAGAACGCGATCCGTCACGGGCTGGAGAGTCGGCCGGGCGCCGGTCAACTCCACATCGAGGCCTACGACGCTGGGCCCGAGATCGTCATCGTGGTCGATGATGACGGCGTCGGTATCGATGCCGACGCCCTCGAGCAGGCGATGGCCGCCGCTGGCTCGACGTCGCACGTCGGGATCCGCGCGGTCGACACGCGACTCCGATCGCTGTTCGGACAGGAGTACGGGCTGATGGTCGAGACCGGCCGTGACGCCGGCACCAAGGTGACGATCCGCGTCCCGAAGTCCACGGTCGGTTGATGTCCGAACGGCTGGCGGTCAGCGGCTGACGACCAGGTCGGCCATTCGGGTATGGCCCCGGTCGACCACGTCGGCACCCGGTTCGACGCACCGTCGACCATCCAGTCGCCGCGCGCGAGCCTCGCTCCGACCATCTCGATCGACGCGGGCGGCACGGGGCCGATGAGTGCAACGGCGTCGAGGCGCACGCGCCCGGCGCGCATGATGATCAGGCCTCGCGTCGCCACATGAAGACCGCGTGGCTCACGTCTGCGCCGACGGGGAGATATCGCTCCACCGACCTCCGCAACGCCCGACTCGTCATCTGCTGAGCATTCCCAGCCATCCCGCGCTTCTCACTTCGAGTGCGCGCGTTTCACCGTGCGTGTCTGCGACGGTCCCCACGTGTGTTCTGACACGGAGAGGGATGGGACCGGAGCGTTGAGGAGCGGATGTCGGTGTTGCTCGTCTGGGAGGTCCTCGACGACCCACCGCTCGTCTGTACGAGCGGTCGAGGCTCGATCGCTGCGACTCCGGCGACCACCGCACCGGCTCGGGAAGAGCGGTCGCGCCAGCCAGAGCAGTACTGCGTCCGAGACGCCAGCACCGACGGGCAAGTACCGCTTGATGGATCTCCGTCTTCGTTCCCTCACCGAAACAACTGATACCGCAGACAGGCACTCCCTCACCCACGTTCGAGTGCCTACTTCGGACTGCGATCGGGTCAGCACGTTCAGCGCTCGAACACCCAGTGTGACCCGGAGTTCAGCTCAGTCGTGGGAGGTGGCAGACTCGGCGGATGCTCGACTCAGAGGCCATCGAACGCACCGCCCATCGACTCGCCGACGCCTTCGTCACGGCGACGCCGCTCGACGGGTTCGGTGCCCTCGGTGACGACGCACCGACCACGGCCGACGACGGGTACGCCGTCCAGGCGCGGATGCGCGAGATCGCGGGCCTCACCGTCGGTGCGTGGAAGGTCGGTGCGACCAGCGAGGCGGCACAGGGTCTGCTCGGGGTCGATGCTCCATTCCTCGGTGGTGTCGGAACGACGCGGATCGTCCCGAGCGGCCACGAGTTCGCGATCGGTGAATGGTTCGCGGGCGGCCCTGCGATCGAGATCGAGGTCGGCCTCCGTCCCACCGCCGATCTCACCGAGGTTCCCGACGACCCGCTCGAACTGGCCAGCCAGGTCGAGGTCGTTCCCTGCATCGAGGTGGTCGACTCCCGGTTCGGCGCCATCATCGGGCCTCCCGGCTCATGTCTCATCGCCGACAACGGCGTCGCCTCAGCGCTGGTCGTCGGCGAGTCGCTCAGCCTCGACGAAGACGCAGTTCGCGAGATCGGCTCGATGCCGGTGAGGCTCCTGATCGAAGGACACGACCCGGTCGAGGGCACCGCGTCGATGGCGCTCGGTCATCCGCTCCGCGCGCTGGCCGCCGCCGCCCAGATCGCAATCGATCTCGGCCGACCGATCGGTGCGGGCGAAGTGGTGTCGACCGGCACGTGCACGGGGCTCACCCCGGTCGAGCCGGGCATCGCGGTCACCGGCTCCGTCGGCAGCGGCTCGATCACGGCGTCGTTCGTCTGAGCGGGCGCTCCCGATGGAGCTGACCCCGATCGACGACTCGACCGACGATCGGCTCGCCGACTACCGACTCCTGAACGACCAGCGGGCGCGCCGCGCTCACGAGAGCAACGAGTTCTTCATTGCCGAGGGGTACGTGTCGATCGATCGCGTGATCGACTCGGGCCACCATCTCCGCTCGGTCCTGCTCACGCCATCGCGCGTCGAGCGATTCACCGAACGCGCAGAACGAATCGCCGAGCTCGGTGGGGAGATCCCACCGATCTACGTCGTGCCGCGCGACTCCATGGCCGACGTCGTCGGATTCGACCTGCACCGCGGCGTGGTCGCGTCAGCTGATCGTCGACCGCTGCTGAGTGTTGCCGACGTCGCTGGCTCGTCGGCCGAGCGCATCGGCGTGCTCGTCGGCCTCAACGATGCGGAGAACGTCGGTGTCATCGCTCGAGCAGCGCGTGCCTTCGGCATCGACGCCCTCGTCCTCGACCCGACGTGCACCGACCCCTACGCGCGGCGAACGGTCCGCGTGAGCATGGGTGAGATCCTCCACCTCCCGGTCGCCCGAGCCGAGCACTGGCCTGACGACCTCGGGGTCCTCCACGAAGCAGGCATCGAGTCGTGGGCGCTGACCCCCGATGCGTCGGCCGACGACGTGTGGGCGCTCGACGTGCCAGACCGTGTCGCACTGCTGCTCGGCGCCGAGGGTCCCGGGCTCGACGCTGCGTCGCTCGCAGCGGCGTCACGCAGGGTTCGCATCCCGATCAGTGACGGGGTCGACAGCCTCAACGTCGGCCACGCCGCCGCAGTCGCCTTCGCGATCACCGGCCGCACCTGAGCGCTGAGCACAGGACCCGCGCCCGCTCAGCGAGGCTTGTCGCAGTCTTGTCGGAGCGCTGGGAGTGACTTGCGGGATCATGGACGCCGACGATCCATTCGACGTCGGCCCCGTCCGACTGATCACCGAACCCGAGCTCAGCCCACGCAACCGCGACGACCCGAACAACACCGCGAGCGCGACGTTCATGGGGCAGTTCCTCGATCACGACATCACCCTCGATGCCGGTTCACGACTCGGTCGACCGACACCTGCCCGACGGAGCACGAATCTCCGAAGCGCCCGCTTCGACCTCGACAGCGTCGACGGAGGCGGCCCTGACGAGTCGCCCGAGTCGTACAACGGCTTCCGACTCCGGGTGGAGTCGGGTGGCAAGTTCGAAGACGTCCCTGCGACGACGAGGGCGTGGCGGTCATCGCCCACCCTCGCAACGACGAGAACCTCATCATCTCCGGCCTGCAGGCTGCGTTCCTGATGTTCCACAACGCAGTGCTCGACGACATCTCCGGCCGCAACCCGAACGCTCACCGCCTGTGGCATCCGGGGCGGACCGGGTGCCACAGGCGGGAAGGAACACCCGTGACGATCTTTCGATCTGGCCGAAACGGAGATGACAGTGGCGCTGCCCGTCACACCGGCACCACTGTCACCTCCATGACCGTCAAGACTGGGACACCACCACCTGCCGAGGAAGGTCGGATGGTGAAGACTGAGCGGACGAGTTTCGACATGATGGAACGGTGTCGATCGATCCACCGTCGTCAACGAGCTCGCCCTACGAATTCCCCTACCCGAACCCCGAGCTCGCCGCGGCTCACCCGTTCGTGCCACTCCCCCCTCATCCGCACCGCAGCGTCGACGAGCTCCGAACCCGCGGCCGCGCCTTCCACGACGAGATGGCCACGCGTCGATCCGTGCGCATGCTCGCTCCCGATCCGATCCCGCTCGACGTGATCGAGCAGGCGATCGACACCGCCTCGACCGCACCGTCGGGCGCCCACATGCAGCCGTGGACCTGGGTCGTGGTCGGTGACCCGGTGGTGAAACGCCAGATCCGCGCCGCCGCGGAAGAAGAGGAACGCACGAACTACCTCGAGAACCGGATGAACGACGAGTGGCAGCAGGCCCTCGCCCCGCTCGGCACCGATCACCACAAGGAGTTCCTCGAGGTCGCACCATGGCTCGTCGTCCTGTTCGAGCAGCGGTACGGCGTGAACGACGACGGGTCGAAGCGCCACCACTACTACGTGAAGGAGAGCTGCGGTATCGCCGCCGGCTTCTTCATCGCCGCGCTCCACCAGGCGGGCCTCGCGACATTGACGCACACGCCGAGCCCCATGGCCTTCCTGACCAAGGTGCTCGGCAGGCCCGAGAGCGAGCGACCGTTCGTCCTGTTCCCCGTCGGTCGGCCGATGCCCGACACGGTTGTCCCCGACATCCGTCGCAAGCCGCTCGACGACGTGCGGGTCGTGATCGCTGACTGATCAGTTCGATCGGACGCGAAATCGAGGGTTACCACGAAGTAACACGAAGCGTTCTGCCCCTAACCTCGGGGACATGACCGACTTCGTTCCACCGCTCGACGACATCCGGTTCACGCTCGACCACATCGCCGACCTCGGCGACGTCACGTCGACCGATCGCTTCGAGCACGTCGACCCGGCAACCATTCACGAGGTGACCGCCGAGGTCGGTCGCTTCATGGCCGAGGTCGTCGCACCGACCAACCGTGATGGCGACACGATCATGGCGCAGTGGCACGACGGTGTCGTCACCACCCCCGACTCGTTCGCCCCGGCCTATCAGGGCTGGGTCGAGTCAGGCTTCGGCGCCATGCCATTCGACCCCGAGTTCGGTGGCGCCGGCTTCCCGTGGTCGTCGGCAATCGCCGTGCAAGACCTGTTCATGGCAGCCAATATGTCGCTGTCGCTGTGTCCGCTGCTCACCCAGGGAGCAATCGACGCGATCGAGGCGCACGGCTCGCCCGAACAGAAGGCGACCTACCTCCCCAAGATGCTGACCGGCGAGTGGTCGGGCACGATGAACCTCACCGAGCCGCAGGCCGGCTCCGACGTGGGCGCAGTCACCACCAAGGCCGAACCGAACGGCGACGGTTCGTACGCCATCACCGGCCAGAAGATCTACATCACCTTCGGCGACCACGACCTCGTCGACCAGATCGTGCACCTCGTGCTCGCCCGCACCCCCGACTCACCTCCCGGCACCAAGGGCATCTCGATGTTCCTCGTGCCGAAGTTCCACCTCGACGCCGACGGCAACCCTGCCGAGCGCAACGACGTGTCGGTCATCTCGATCGAACACAAGCTCGGCATCCACGGGTCGCCCACCTGCGTCATGCAGTTCGATGGCGCGACCGGCTGGCTCGTCGGCGACGAACACGCAGGCATGCGCAACATGTTCACGATGATGAACAACGCCCGACTGTCGGTCGGGCTGCAGGGCGTGGCCATCACCGAGCGCGCCTTCCAGCAGGCGGTGCAGTACTCGCAAGACCGCACGCAGGGCACCGCGATCGGCGCCGAGAAGGGCACGTCGAGCCCGATCATCGAGCACCCCGACGTGCGCCGCATGCTCATGACACAGCGCGCCTGGCTCGACGGCCTGCGCGCCCTCGTCTACACGAACGCTGCCGCCCTCGATCGCGCCACCGCGTCGGCCGACACCGACGAGGCCGCGCCATGGCGCGAGCTCGCCGACCTGCTCATCCCGCTGTCGAAGGGTCTGTCGACCGACGTGTGCAACGAGATGACGTCGCTCGCCGTGCAGGTCCACGGTGGCATGGGCTATGTCGAGGAGACGGGAGTGGCCCAGCACTACCGCGATGCACGGATCTTCGCGATCTACGAGGGCACCAACGGCATCCAGGCCGCCGACCTCGTCGGCCGCAAGCTCGCCATGCGCGGCGGCGCGGTCATCCACGAACTCCTCGACGAGCTCGCCGGCCACGGCAAGCAGCTCGCCGACATCGACGGGCTCGGTCGCTTCGCCGAGCAGCTCGAGGCGGCCATCGCCACCGCTCGTACGGCCACCGATCACCTGATCGCCAACGGCCCGACCGACATCCGATCGCTGCTCGGCGCGTCGGCGCCCTACCTGCGGCTGCTCGGCACCACGGTCGTGGGCGGCTTGCTCGCCAAGGGTGCGATCGCCGCGTCGAACGGTGGCGACTTCTCCGACGAGTTCAAGCAGGCCAAGGTCGTGTCGGCCAAGTTCTTCGGCGAGCAGATCCTGCCGACGGTGCAGGGCCTGCTCCCGGCCGTGCAGTCGACCGCCGACGACCTCTTCGCCCTGACCCCCGCTCAGCTCTGACCCGAACGAGCCAAGCGGCGATTCGTTCGCGTCGACGATGGCTTCACCGACGGAACCGGAGTCGGTCTGACGATCGCTCGATCGATCGTCAGCGCCCACGGCGGCACCATCACTGCGACATCATCGGGTCTGGGCCGGGGCTCGACGTTCACCATCGCGCTGCCTCGGGCCTGAGGCGGTCCCGTGGGCCCGCACGACTCACCCACCAGGACGTGCCGACCCGTACTGTCGGCTCATGACCTTTTACACCGCCGCCCAACGTGACCAGCAGGAGCGCTTCGAGACCACGGCACTCGCCGACGCGCTCGAGGCCGTCACGGTGACGGGTGAGCTGAACGAGGACCAAGTGGGGTTCATCTCCTCGAGAGACTTCTTCTTCCTGTCGACCGTCAACGATCGCGGTGAACCCACCGTGTCGTTCAAGGGTGGCGACGTCGGCACCGTCACCGTGGTCGACCCGGCAACGCTCGCCTTCCCGGTCTACGACGGCAACGGGATGTTCCTGTCGGTCGGGAACATCGCCGACACGGCGAAGATCGGCATGCTCTTCATCGACTTCGAGACTCCGAATCGAGTGCGCGTGCAGGCTGACGCCCGCGTGTTCGACGACCACGCACTGCTCACTGCGTACCCGGGTGCCATCGCTGTGGTCGTTGCGACGATCACGTCGGCGTTCGTCAACTGCGCCCGCTACATCCACCCGCACCAGCGAGTGTCGACGTCGCCGTACGTACCTGACGCCGACGGCAATCAGCCGGTGCCAGCGTGGAAACGGATCGATCTCCTCCAGGGCTTCCTCAGCGACCAAGAACAAGCTCGCGTGGCCGACGAGGGCGGCACCATCACGGGCGACGAGTACGCCGAACGCCTCGCCTCCGGCACCTCGTGAGCGGCACCGCTGCGCCGTCGCTCAGGTGAGGGCGGGGAGGAGGGCGGCGGGGACGTCTCGGTCGGGCGCCTGCCGGAACAGGTCGGATGCCGCGGCGGGAGTGATCCTGGTCCTCAGGATTCCTCTCGATCTGTTGACAGCGGCGGTCACGTCCGCGCTTGCGCTACAACGTGAACAGCAGCACGCCGATGACCTGATCGAGATCGAACGCCCCGTGCACCCGGCTGTCCGAGGATCGAGCTCGGTTGTCGCCCATCAACCAGACGGTGCCCTCGGGCACGACCGTGATGCTGAAGCCGTCGCCGCAGGAGCCGAGGTTGGCGTCGGGGTGCACGAACGGTTCGTCGATCGGCTGCCCGTTGCGAACGAGCTGGCAGTCGGCGTACGACACCTCGTCACCGGCCACGCCGATCACCCGCTTCACGACCGATCGATCGCCCCGACTGTCCGACACTTCGGCGGTGACGATGTCGCCGACCTCCGGTGTCGATCGCGTCGCGACCACGAGCGTGTCGCCGTCGAAGAGCGTTGGCTCCATCGACGGCCCGGCCACTTCACCAGTTCCGATGAACGCCCAAGCGGCGGCCAGCACCACGACGACGATCACCGCCCAGGCGCCGAGGATCTGCAACACCAGCCGCCGCGGGGAACGTCCGGTGGGAGCGGGTGCGTCGTTGGTGTCGACCTCGACGCACTCGCTGGTCGCGAGTGCGTCCATCATCGCGTTATCGACACGGAACGCCGACGACTTGATGGCGTCAAGTGGTGCTGGTCGCTGGCACCGGGATGTCGTAGGTCGCCACGGTGCAACTCACCGCGAAGATCGGGATCGGCTCGAGAAAGTGGACGGTGCCCGATGCGCCACCCGCCGCCGCGGCGACGGTGATGAACGTCCGGATCTCGAAGCCGCCCTGGCCGGCGTCGGTGTAGACGGTGAGGTCGTCGTAGTCGAGGAGCGCGTTGCGATCGTTGCGGCACCAGCGGTCCATGAAGTCGCGATCCCACGCCTCGTTGATCTGCCCCGAGTCGGGGGTGGCGGGCCAGTGCGAGATCCCACCGGTACCGATCACGGCGATCCGCTCGGGCAGCGCCGCACAGGCTCGCCCGATCGATTCACCGAACGCCCACGCCCGGTGGAGCGGCGTGAGCGGCGGCCCCTGGCAGTTGACATTGACCGGGATGACCGGAACGTCGTAGTCGGGCGTGAGGAAGTGCAGCGGCACCATGATCCCGTGATCGAACTTCCACTCCTCGGCGTAGGCCACGTCGGAGTGCTGCATCACCTCGGTGATGAACCGGCGCGACACGTCGCGATCGCCGGGGATGTCGCGGCGTTCGATCCCGAGCCAGCTCGGATCTTCGATCGGGCCCTCGTACGAGTCGCTCATGCCGATCGCGAACGAGGGCATGTTGTTCATGAAGAAGTTGGCGAAGTGCTCAGCGGCGATGATGACGACCGCATCGGGCTCGGCGGCACGGAGGTCGTCGCCCATCTGGCGGAACGCGGCGTAGAACGAGTCGCGTACCTCGGGGTCGGCCATGTGGGCGCGGCCGGTGATGCCCGGCGCATGGGAGCAGACCCCGGCGAAGACGAGCGGCATCAGGCGGTCCTTTCGGTCGAATCGTTCGTGTTGGCTGCAGGATCGTGGACGGGTGCGACGACGTCGTCGAGCCCGGTGGTCATGGCATAGACGCCCTCGCGCACCGGGCCGTGTTCGGCGATGCCATCGCGCATGCGCTGGAGGTAGTCCTGCCACTCGATCTGGTGGAACGCTGCGAAGCGCATGAGGATCTGCCCGTTGACCCCGAGGTGGAACAGCTTGCCGATGTCGGGCTCGACCAGAGCATCGGTCTCCTCACCGGTGAGGTCGTACGGCTCGAGCACGCCGGTCCGATCGGCGAGGTACTGCTCCTGCAACGACGGCGAACGATTGAGTTCGAACAGGAACTTCTGCACGGCGTAGAGGGTCATGCGTGCTGCTCCGGATCGTCCCACTCGAGGCCCAGGACGTCGGGACCGCGGAAGGTGATGTTCGGGAAGTACGACGGCTGCTGCCCCTCGACGAGGCGCAACGACGGCACCCGTTCGGCGAGCAACTCGAGCGCGATGCGCGCCTCCATCCGGGCCAACCCCGCGCCGAGGCAGAAGTGGATGCCCTTGCCGAAGCTGATGTGCTTGTTCGCACCCTCCCGACGGATGTCGAAGGTGTCGGGTTCGTCGAACCGGTCGGGCGAATGGTTGGCCGACGCGAAGTTCAACATGATGCGCGTGCCGGCGGGGAGGTCGACGCCGCCGAGCGTGGTGTCCTGCGTGGTGATACGACGCCACGAGATCTGGCTCGACTCGTAGCGGAGCGTCTCTTCGACCGCGTTCGCGGCGAGCGACGGATCGTCGACCAGCGCCTGCCACTGATCACGCCGTGGCAGAAGGCAGAGCAGGGTGTTGCACATGAGTGCCGTCACCGGGTCGTGGCCGGCGAAGCTGATGCCGTACACCACCGACTCGACCTCTCGATACGAGATGCCGGTCTCTGCATCCGGGTCTCGGTCGGGGCCCGAGTCGGCCTCCCACGCGTCGAGCAGTTCGGAGGCGAAGTCGTCGGCCCGTTCGTCACGCCGCTGGGCCACGAAGTCGCGGCAGTAGCGCCAGTAGTCGATCATGCCCTGGGCGATGTCGACCTGCTCGGCTTCGGTCGGCAGGCCCCACGAGAAGGCTTTGCGGTTGACGCACCACGACTTGATCATGCGATCGTCCTCAGGCGGAAACCCGATGAAGCGGAACACGATCTCGGCGGGCAGCGGGAAGGCGACCGACTGGACGAACTCGGCGGGCGAACTCGAGGCGAGCATGTCGTCGAGCAGCTCGTTGGCGCGGGCCCGCATGTAGTCCTCGAGTGTCTTCAGGCGCCGATTGCCGAAGCCCTGTCGGGTGAACACGCGGATGCGGGCGTGGTCGGGCTCCTGGCGATTCGACATGACCGCAACTGGGTCGAAGTCGGGAGCACCGAGGATCTCCTGCGCCGCCGGGCACAGCGGCGCGATCGGATCCTGCACGTTCGACGAGGCGAACACGTCGGGGTTCATGAAGACGTGTTCGATGTCGTCCATGCGCGTGACGACGAGGTGTCCGAGCTGTTCCGACCAGAACACGGGGTGCTCGTCGCGCAGCGACGACGCGATCGGGTACGGGTTGCGCAGGTAGTCGCTACTCAGCGGCGACCAGTTGTGCTCGACCGGACAGCCGCTCGGCGCGGCCGCCGGCGCATCTGGTGCGCGGTGGTACGTGTTCGTCATCGTGTCCCCTCTCGACGAGACGTCGGTTGAGATGTTCGCGCGCTGCTCCCACGATCGCCGGTGGCGAGCGGGGGTTTCGCCGCGTTGCCGAAATCGGCGAGTCGACCCAGGATCCGGTACAGCTCGTCGAGGTCGTCGGCGCCCAGGCGTGCCTCGATGTGGTCGTACCACGACTCCGACTCGGGAGCGATCTCGGCGACGAGCGCTCGACCCGCGTCGGTGATGGCGACCTCGGCACGACGGGCATCGTCACGATCGGTCGTCCGGGTGACCAGGCCGCGCTCGACCATCGAGGCGAGCATGCGCGACAAGCTCGGCCCGAGGAGCAGGGTCGATTCGGCCAGCTCGCCGACGACCATCGGTGCATCGACGTGGTCGAGTGCTCTGAGCACTCGCCACTGCTGTTCGGTCACCCCGTGTTCGCCGAGGCTGGCCCGGAAGCCGGACATGACCGACTCGCGCGCCCGCAGCAGTGCCATCGGCAGCGATCGGTCGAATCCGCGGAGCTGAGCGGCGAGCGCTGGCGCCGCATCACTCATCGCGTACCCCGTTGCGGAGCGTGCCCAACTCGGGAACGGTCACCTCGATCACATCGCCCGGCACCAACCACTTCGGCGGATCGAACCGTGCGCCAGCACCGGTCGGCGTGCCGGTGAAGATGACGTCGCCGGGTTCGAGCGTGCAGAAGGTCGACAGGTACTCGATCTGCATGTCGATCGGGAACGCCATCGTGGCGGGCGTGTCGTCTTGGCGGAGTTCGCCGTTGACGTGGGTGGTGAGGTGGAGCGCCTCGAGCCGGTCGATCGTGAGCGGCTCGCCGTCGGTCAGCTCGTCGGGCGTGACGAGCCATGGCCCGATGGCACCCGAGCGATCCCAGTTCTTGCCCTGGGTAACGTTGAACTTTGCGTGGCGCACCCAGTCGCGAATCGTCCCCTCGTTGCCGAGGGTGAACCCGGCGACGTGGCCGAGTGCGTCGGCCCGGCTGATCCGGCGACCTCCGCGCCCGATGACGGTGACGATCTCGCCCTCGTAGTCGAGTTGCTCGCTCTCGGGCGGCCGGACGAGATCGTGCCCGTGACCGACGAACGAGGTCGGGAACCGCACGAACACCGACGGGTTGGTGGGAGCGTCGGTGCCGTCCTGGTATTCGGCGTTACGACCGCCGTAGTTGACGCCGATGCAGAAGATGCGTCGAGGCCACTGAAGCGTGCGTTCGTAGCTGATCTCGGCGAGCGGCACCCGAACCCCGGCCGAGGCGCCTTCGAGCCGACGGCGGACCGAGTGCGACCAGTCGGGGTGGTGGAACAGTTCGGTGAGATCGGTGGCGCCCGCAGTGCCGAACAGGTCGATCACCTCACACGAGGCGTCGTCGGGGTCACCGGCGAGCACGCCGAAGGTGGGCTGGCCGTCTTGCAGCGTCGGGTGGGAGAAGCTCAGCAATCTCATCTTGCATCAATACTTAACATGTTAGATACTGAGACGCAATGCCTCACCTGACGATCGAGTTCTCCGCCAACGTGTGCTCCACCCAGCGCGGCCCCGTCGACATCGACGGACTGGTCGATGCAGTGCACGACGCTGCGCTCGCCTCCGGCACCGCCGCGATCGATGCGCTCCGCACCCGTGCGGTCGGACGCAACCACGTCGCCATCGGCGATCGACACCCCAGCAACGGGTTCATCGCCGTCACCGCTCGCATCGGCGCGGGCCGCTCCGACGAGGAGAAGATGGCCTTCGCCGAGACCCTCATCGACGCGGTCGAGGAGTTCGTCGGCGACGACGCGGCCACGATGATGCTGAGCGTCGAGGTGCAGGAGATCGACCCGCGGTTCCGCATCAACCGCAACCACGCACGAGCGGGCATCCGGGCCCGCACCGACCACGGCGAGGAGCCGACCGATGGCAGCGAGTAAGACGTTTGACGAGTACCACGCGATCGCCCAGTCGGCGCTCGGCGACGCGACAGGCGACCCGCTCCTGCACCTCATCGGTGGCAACCGAATGGCGAGCAGCAACGGCGACACGTTCCAGAACAGCTCCCCCGTCGACGGCGGCCGGCTCGGCACCGTTGCGTCGGGCGATGCCGCCGACATCGACGCCGCGGCTCGCGCCGCTGCCGACGCATTCACCGAGTGGTCGCGCACGCCCGGCAAGGAGCGCAAGCGCATCCTGCACTGCGTCGCCGACCACATCGTTGAACGAGCCGACGAGATCGCCGCAGTCGAGTGCATCGACACCGGACAGGCGATTCGGTTCATGAGCCAGGCGGCGCTGCGCGGCGCCGAGAACTTCCGCTTCTTCGCCGACCACGCACCCAGCGCCAACGACGGACGGTCGATGCCCGACGAGCACCACCTCAACTACTCGATGCGTCAACCGATCGGGCCGATCGGTGTGATCACTCCGTGGAACACCCCGTTCATGCTGTCGACGTGGAAGATCGCGCCGGCGTTGGCGGCCGGCTGCACGGTCGTGCACAAGCCAGCCGAGTGGAGCCCGCTCACTGCCTCGATGCTGAGCGGGATCGCGCTCGAAGCAGGGCTGCCGCCCGGGGTGCTCAACACCGTGCACGGGTTGGGAGAGACGGCAGGCAAGTCGCTCACCGAACACCCCGCCATCAAGGCGATCGCCTTCGTCGGCGAGTCGGCCACCGGGTCGATGATCCAGGTCCAGGGAGCACCGACACTCAAGCGGGTGCACTTCGAGCTCGGCGGGAAGAACCCGGTGATCGTGTTCGACGACGCCGATCTCGACCGGGCTCTCGACGCGGTCGCCTTCATGATCTGGTCGCTGAACGGCGAGCGATGCACCTCGTCGAGCCGAGTGCTGATCCAGTCGTCGATCCACGATCAGTTCGTCGAACGACTGCAAGAGCGAGTGGCCACCCTGCCGGTCGGACACCCCCTCGACCCGACCACCGTGATCGGCCCGCTCATCCACCCGCGGCACTGCACCAAGGTGCGCACCTACGAGGCAGCCGCCCGCGATGCGGGTGCCGAGGTGACCGTCGGCGGCGTGGTGTCCGATCGCGTCACGACCGGCGACGACTCGTGCTTCGTACGCCCGATGTTGTTCTCGGGGGCGAGCAACGACATGGCGATCGCGCAGGAAGAAATCTTCGGTCCGGTGCTCACCGCGATCCCGTTCGACGACGAGGCCGACGCAGTGCGCATCGCGAACGACGTCGACTACGGCCTGGCCGGCTACCTCTGGACCTCCGACACCGGGCGCGCACACCGGGTGGCTCGTGACCTCGAGGCGGGGATGATCTGGGTCAACAGCCAGAACGTGCGCCACCTCCCCACACCGTTCGGTGGGATGAAGGCCAGCGGCATCGGTCGTGACGGAGGCCCCGAGTTCTCGTTCGACTTCTACATGGAGACCAAGAACGTGGCCATCGCCTACGACACTCACAACGTCCCCCGCCTCGGAGGCTGACGACATGGCTCGCACCCTCTCCGACGACCAGATCACTGCACTCGCCGCCGACCACGAACGCGCTCGGGTCACGGCAACGCCGATCGACCCGGTGTCGCGCCGATATCCCGATGTCACCCTCGACGACGCGTATGCGATCCAGGCCGCGTGGGTGGCACTGCAGGTCGAGCACGGTGCGGTGGTGCGGGGCAAGAAGATCGGGCTCACGAGCCGGGCGATGCAGCAGGCGATGAAGATCGACGAGCCCGACTACGGGATCCTCCTCGACCACATGTTCATCCCGAACGGCGGCGCGATCTCGATGGCCGAGCACATCGACCCGAAGATCGAGGTCGAACTGGCCTTCGTCCTGGGGAGCGACCTCGTGGGCGCGGGCGTCACCGCTGACGACGTGTACGACGCGACCGATCACGTCGTCGCCGCACTCGAACTGATCGACGCCCGCTCCTACCGTGTGCACCCTGACGACGGAGCGACCCGCTCGGTTCGCGACACCATCTCGGACAACGCAGCCAACTCCGGCATCGTGGTCGGCGACGTGCAGGTCGATCCAGCCCATGTGCGCAACGGCGAGCTGCGGTGGGCGAGTGCGATCTGCGCCCGCAACGGTGTGGCCGAGGAGACCGGCGTCGCCGCGGGCGTGCTCGGCGATCCGGTGGAGGGCGTGGTGTGGCTGGCGCGCCGCCTGCACGGGCTCGGCATTCCGCTCCTCGCCGGCGAAACGATCCTCGCGGGCTCGTTCACCCGCCCGGTCGACTGCCGCGTCGGCGACGAGTTCCACGTCGACTTCCGCTCCCCGAACCTCGACCTCGGAGAGATCACCGTCACCGTCGCCTGACCACGACGCACGACCCCACCGCGTTTCGTGAGGTTGCGCGCTCGGTGCGATCCACGACCTCACGAAAAGTGCGGGCGCGGTGGTCAGGCGGTGTCGGTGGTGGTGGCGCGGGCTCGGCGGATGGAGAGGACCAGGCGGACGGCCAAGACGATGATGACCACAGCGCCGACACCGATGACCGTCCAGGCCCACCAGGCGAGCCCGCCCTCGTCCTCTTCGGGGAGGAACACGAGGATCGGCTCGGGCGCGTCGGGGTCGTAGCTGAACAGGTAGGCGGCTTCGACCACGTCGTCGTCGATCGAGAGCACGGTGTGGCGCACGGCGTACTCGCCGGGCTCGGCGAGCGGTTCGGCGAGGCGGAGCTCGCCGGTGATCTCGCTGGTCATCACCGCCTCGGCGTCGAGCAGTTCGTCGTCGGCCTGGCGGGTGATCGTCGCATCGAAGGTGACGATGATGTCGCCGTAGAAGAGCTGGATCGTCGACACGTCACCGCCGACCGTCTCGCCCGGCCCGGGGCTGGCAGCGATGAGACCGGAATGAGCGAGCACCGTCGACGCAGCTGCGGGGACCAGCGCTGCGGCCAGCGCGATGGTGATCGCACGCCACCAGACCCACAGCGAGCTGCGGGTGGAGCGATCCACACGGGTGGCGACACGGGTTCGGCGCACGTCGACAGTCTGCCGTCGGGTGACCACTACGTTGCGTTCGTGGCCACCGATTCGACTGCGCCAGCCGAGCCCGGCCACGCGCACCCGGCGGCCTTCGAACTGGTGGGTGTCAGCGCGGGCCCGGCCGACCAGCCGATCCTCCGCGACATCAGCCTGTCGATCCCCGTCGAGGGGATCCTCGCCGTCGCCGGCCCATCGGGCGCTGGCAAGTCAACATTGGTTCGCCTGCTCAATCGGCTCGACGACCCGGTCGCTGGCACCGTCGCCCTCGAGGGAAGCGATCTCCGCGACTGGGATCCGGCCACCCTGCGCCGGCACGTCGGCATGGTGTTCCAGAAGGCACCGGTGTTCGCCGGAACGGTGCACGACAACCTCTGCGTGGCCGACCCGGACGTGACGGACGAGCGGGCCCGTCACGTCCTCGAACACGTCGCTCTGCCGCCGGAGCTGCTCGATCGGCCGGCCGACCGGCTGAGCGGCGGGGAGGCCCAACGCATGTCGATCGCGCGAGCATTGCTCACCCGACCGAAGGTGCTGTTGGCCGATGAACCCACCGCAGCACTCGACGGCGAGGCTCGCCGAGCGGTGGAGGACCTCGGCCGTGAGATCGCCGACGGCGGAGTGCCGATCGTGTGGATCACCCACGACACCGATCAGCTCCGGCGACTCGCCGACCACGTCCTCCTCCTCGCCGATGGACAACTCCTCGCGTTCGGCCACCTGAGCGAACTCGACGAGCATCCCGATCCGCTGGTCCGCTCGCTCATCGGCGCCGATGCACCGGGATCCGCCGGAGAGGGTTCGTCGTGAACAACGCCGACATCGGGTTGCTCGGCGTCGCCGCCTCGGGCGTTCTCATCGCTGTCGCCATCGGGGTGTCGCTCTGGCGACAGCTCGGCCTCGAAGCCACGATCGCCTGGGCCGCGCTGCGAGCACTCGCCCAGCTGCTCGCGGTCGGCGTCGCACTGCAGTTCGTCGTCGACGACGACGATCCGCTCATCTACGCGTTCCTGTGGCTCGCGGTGATGCACCTGTTCGCTGCCTATACGACGTATCGGCGTGCGCGGCAGGAACGCATGGTGTTGGTGTTGTCACTCGTTGCGTATCTCGCCTCGTCGGCGGTCACGCTCGGCGTGCTCTTCGGCTTCGGCGTGTACGAACCATCAGGCCGAACCATCGTGCCCCTCGCCGGCATCGTCATCGGCAACTCGCTGTCGGCCACCGTGCTCGTCACCAACCGCCTGTTCGCTGCGGCCACCGAGCGACGGACCGACATTGAAGGGCGACTCGCGCTCGGCCTCAGCGCCACCGACGCCTTCCGGCCGACGCTTCGTGATGCGCTCCGCACCGCACTGATCCCCCAGATCGAGACCACCAAGGCCGTCGGCATCATCGCGCTGCCCGGGGCGATGGTCGGCCTCATCCTCGCCGGCACCGACCCGCACGACGCGGTGCGGGTCCAGGTCTCGGTGATGTACCTCGTGCTCGGCTCGGTGGCGACCACCACCGCCGTGATGAGCCTCGGCATCGCGCGTCAGCTCTTCACGTCGGCACAGCAGCTCAAGCGGATCGACTGAGGGTCAAGAGGACGCGCAACCGCTCGGGGTACGTTGTCGGACATGGCCGGCCGCCGTCGTTTCGTCACCGCAGATCTCGGCCCGGGTCTGGGCTACAAGTTGATGACCGGACTCGTCGTCCCCCGTCCGATCGGCTGGATCGGCAGCCGCGCTACCGACGGGACGAACAACCTCGCGCCCTACTCGTTCTTCAATGGCGTCAGCTCGCAGCCTCCGCTCGTGATGTTCTCGCCGACCGCTCAGCCGGTCGTGCGGAAAGACACGCTGTCCAACGTCCGCGCGACCGGGGTGTTCAGCGTCAACATCGTCGACCACGCGCACGCCGAACGCATGAATGCGACAGCGGCCACCGCGCCCGCCGACGTCGACGAGTTCGACCTGGCCGGCATCGAGCGGGGAGAGTGCGAAGCGATCGACGCGCCGAAGGTCGCAACGGCGCCCGCGGTGCTCGAGTGCGAGGTCGTGAAAGTGGTCGACCTGTCGGAGGTCGGGGCCGACAGCGTCGCCGTGTTCGGTCGGGTCGTCGCATTCGACGTCGAGGACCGCCTCGTCGACGAACGACTCCACGTCGACGGCGACGAGCTGGATGCGATCGGCCGCCACGCCGGCCCGACCTACTCGCTCACCCGCGAACGATTCGACATCACCCGACCCGAATGATCCGGTCGACCCCGGGCTGGCTCGGTCGCCGGCTCGCCGTGCTCACCCTCGGAGCGTCGCTCGCCGCCACGCTGACAGCGCCGAGCGGCGACGAGGCCGCTGCGTTCTCCGACGCAGAACTGATCGATGCCAGCGTCAACGGCGTGGTGTTCGTCGACTTCGACCGCGACGGCCGCGTCGATGCCGGTGAGACCACGCCGACCATCGTGTCCGGTCAGCGAATCACGGTGGCCAGTACGAATCGCCAAGAACGTGCGCGTTCGGGCGACGACGGGACCTTCTCACTGACGCTGCCGAACCTCGTCGCTGAAGACGGCGTGGACGCCGGCCTTCGCATCGAGATGGCGACACCCGACGGTTATACCGCAGGCTTCGGCACCGACTCGATACAGCACCTGCGAGTCGGGGATGACGACGAGGTGACCGTGCTGTTCGGCCTCATCCCCGACAGCAGCTGCCCCGACGACCCCACGACGCTCGGCGACCCGAGCGGACGCAATCCCGACGGCAGTCCGAACTCGGTCACCGGCAAGCTCTGGACCGCCTGCTTCGTCGATGGTGCTGCCAGCTCGACGGTCGGAGCACAAGACGTCCTGGTCGCCGCGAACGTCGACGCCACCGAGTGGGAACCGCCGCTGCCCTCGGAGTTCGGCGGACACCTCGACGTCGAGCACCTGGCGACGAAGCAGCAGATGGGCGCAATCTGGGGGATCGCCTACGACGAGTGGGACGGCGTGGTCTACGCGTCGGCAGTGATCAAACGACACAGCGATCTCGGACCAGAAGGTGTCGACGGGCTGTACTGGCGATCATCGGATGGTGATCGCCCCGAGGTCCGCTCGATCGGTCTCGACGCGCTGTCGCCCGACGGGGCACCCGGCTTCGGCGTTGACCCGGTCGACTGTCCGCGCACTGCCGACGGTGGCGCATACGACTACGACTCCTGGAGCTTCGATGCCACCGCCCTCGGTGGACGGTGGGACTGCCGCGACCTGTCGCTCGGTGACGGTGGCTCCGACAGCTACGACTGGTGGGCGTTCGATCGAGTCGGACGGGTCGGTATCGGCGACATCGACATCACCCCTGACGGCAACACGCTGCTCGTGCTCAATGCCACCGCCGATGCTGTGTTCGTCTACGACATCCGCTCCATCGAACCGTCGGTGCCGAACGGTCCGACGCCTCGCTACGTCCGCCACCACGACGTGATCGCACCCGAGTGCATCCGTGGCCGGATCGAGACATGGGGGCTCACCGCGATCGACGCGGTCAGCGCCTACGTCGGCGTCACCTGTACGGCCGATGGTTCCGATGACGTGGCCGACCTGTCGAGTCAGGTGCTTCGACTCGACATCGTCACCGGTCAGTCGACCGCGGTCGTCTCGGTCTTCCACGACCATCCCCACGGTCCGGGCTACGTTGACGGTGGTGAACCCGATGCGGGTCGCTTTCGCCCCTGGCTCACCACCGATGCGGCCGGGCGTCCGGTGATGCCGCCGCTCGAACAAGCGAGCAGCGTTCAGTACCGAGACTTCCTCGAGGCGTACGGGTGGGCCAACGCCTTCGACTGGCCTCAGCCCCTGCTGTCCGACATCGAGATCGATCCTGCAGACGGGTCGCTCGTGCTCGCCGTGATGGATCGTTGGCCGCTGCAGACCGGCGTGTTCAACTGCGACCTCGACCCGTCGACCAACGGGTGCGGCTACGAGTTCCCAGCGCCGCCCCCTGCCGACTACGACGGCGAGCCGGGCGACGATCCGGTCGGCGGTTACACGGGCGGCGTCATCGGGTACGTCGCCGGCGACCTGCTCCGGGTGTGCAACGTGTCGAACGACCCCGAACGACCCGACTTCGTACTCGAGGGCGGCCCCGGCTGCGACCCGAGCGGGCACTCCCCTGCATTCGTCGAGCCGTACGGCGGCGGCCCGGCCGGAGAGTACGAGTGGTACTGGAACGATCAGGCGTTCACCGGCGGCGGCACCGAGAACCCGCACCCCGAGGCGGCACAAGGCGCCGTCGCCCAACTCGATCAGTTCGGCGACATCGTCTACACGGCGATGAACGCGACCGAGACCTTCGGGGCCGGGCTGTCGCGTGATGCCCACAGCGATGGAGCGCACGTCGCAGGCATCCAGTTCTTCCGCACCGACTTCCAGAACCGTGACGGGACCGGCTGGAAGAGCGCTGGTCTCGGCGACGTCGAGGGGTGCACCGTGCCGCTCGAGATCGGCGATCACGTGTGGTTCGACCAGACGGTCGATGGCGCTCGCGACCCGCAGGAGCCACCGATCCCCGGTGTGGCGGTGACCCTCGTCGATGCCGAGAGCGGCTTTGACATCGCAACCAAGCTCACCGACGAATCAGGTCACTGGTCGTTCTCATCCGACGACGGCCTCGAGCCGCTGACCGACTACCTCATCAGGTTCACCGTCGGCGGCGGCGTCCGGGTCGGCGAACTACCGTCGTTCGAGTTGGTTCCGACCGTGTTCCGCGCTCCGTCGGTGCGCTCCGACCTCGACTCCGATCTCCCAGCGCCCGCCGAGAACGGCCTCCCGCTCGAACTCCGGTACACCACTGGCGAACCGGGAGCGAACGATCGATCGATCGATGCCGGCTTTGCACCCATCGGTTCGGTCGAGTCGGCGACGGCGCTCGCCAACGAGTCCCGCCCCGGTCCGCCCTGGACGATCCTCGGCATCCTCTTCGGCGGCGCGGTGCTGTTGCTCGCGATCTTCGTCCTGGTGCTCAAGAAGTTCGTCTGGTAGCCCGAATCGCGCCGATGCCACCGCGCCGGCCACCGCTCGGTGTCGAGCGCTCAGCCATGGACGACTCGAGCTTGGTGCCACTCTTCCCGTCGAAGTTCCCGATGGCCGACCGGTGTGGCGGGCGATGATCGAACGCATCCGGTCGAGCGTGGCCTCGAGGTGACGAGCCTGGATCTCGACGTCGACCGCGGCCACGTCGTTGAGGACGAGCCGCATGACGTCGGAGATGGCGAGGCCAGCCACGACTGAGCCACCCGCGGAGTTGACGAAGACACTGATGTCAGACTCCGGACCGTCCGCCGACAGCACGAGAAGCTGCGACACGATCCGGTTCCGCGGTCGGCAGAACGGCGCCCTCAACGCAGCGGAGTCAGCAGCTCAGAACTGGCCGGAGCGGATGAGCCGACCGGGGCGTTCGCCGGTCGGTTCGCCGTCGGCGAAGGTGACGACGCCGGCCTTGATCGTGTAGCGGTACCCGTCGACGTCTTGGAGCAGACGACGGCCACCGGCGGGCAGGTCGTGGACCATCCGTGGCGGGTGGAGGTGGAGCGACTCGTGGTCGATCACGTTGATGTCGGCGAGCTTGCCCGGCTCGATCCGGCCCCGGTCGGTCATGCCGTACACGTCGGCGGTGCCCGAGGTCTGCATGCGAACGACGTGTTCGAGCGGAATCTTCGGACCGCGCTCGCGGTCGCGGGCCCAGTGGGTCAGGAAGTAAGTGGGGAAGCTGGCGTCGCAGATGAGGCCGCAGTGGGCACCGCCGTCGCCGGCACCGGGGATGGTGAGCGGGTGCTCGAGCATCTCGCGCAGCGCCTCGTGGTCGTGGTCGGCGTAGCTGCCGAGCGGGGCGAACAGAAAGGCGCGGCCGTCGTCTTCGAGGAGCCACTCGAGGCACACCTCTTCGGGGCTGCGGCCGGTGGCCTCAGCGACGCCGGCCACGCTCGTTTCGGGGCGCGGCTCGTAGTCGACGGGATCGCCGAGCCGGTAGATCTGCGACCAGTTGGTGGCCATGTAGGTGACGAACCCGTCGCGGGCCAGCGGTTCTTCGCTGAACAGTTGCTCGACGAAGGCGGGGTCGGACAGCAGCTCGACGCGCTCGGCGAGCGACAGCTCCTTGTTGGCCCGGTAGCTCGGGTGAGCGATGAACGGGTGGAACGAGCTCTGCAGCCCGAACAGCATCCCGGTCGGACGCGCCGGCACCTGCGGGATGAGGGGTGCGCTCGACTCGCGGTCGGCGGCGTCGTCGAGTGCGTTCCGGAACGCCTCGGGCGATCGCGGCGTTTGAGCGAGGGTGTAGGTGGTGGGGCAGCCCATGCCGCGGAGGGTGTCGAGCCATGGCTCGTCGCCGCCAGTGCCCTGATCGTCGGACACGTACTGGAAGAGCGCGTGGCCGGAGTCGCGCACCGCTTCGGCGATCGCGATCACCTCGTCGGGGGTCGCCTCGGTGCCGGGCACGAGCCCGTGCTTCGAGGTATGCAGCACCGTGCGCGAGGTCGAGAACGCGAACGCCCCGGCGTCGAGCGCATGACGGGTGATGTCGACCATCTGGGCGACCTCGTCGGGGGTGACGTCGTCGTCGTGGGCGCGCTGACCGAGCACGTAGGCGCGCACCGCCGCGTGGGGCACCTGGGTGCCGACGTCGATCGTGCGGGGCATGGTGTCGAGCGCGTCGAGGTACTCGGGGAAGGTCTCCCAGCGCCAATCGATGCCCTCGTGGAGTGCGGTGCCGGGGATGTCTTCGACGCCCTCCATCAACTCGATGAGGAAGCCTTCGCCGCCCGGCCGCACCGGCGCGAACCCGACACCACAGTTCCCCATCACCACGGTGGTGACCCCGTGGTGGCTCGACGGTGCGAGTTCGTCGTCCCACGTGGCCTGGCCGTCGTAGTGGGTGTGGACGTCGACCCAACCGGGTGTGACGAGCAGACCGGAGGCATCGATCTCGGTCTCGGCGGGCGCCGTGATGGAACCTGCGGGACCCACCTCGGTGATGACGCCGTCGTCGATCGCGATGTCGGCCAGGCGAGCCGGCGCTCCGGTGCCGTCGACCAAGTTCCCGTTGCGGATCACGAGCTGATGCATACGCCAACGGTACTTCCGCCGATGCCGGTGGCTCCGACCCGGCGCTGGCCGAAAACCGGCTTCGTCAAGGTGTCAGAAAGTTCTGTCGATCGGGAACTGAGGATCGCTGACGAACGTCACACCCCATGGCAACGTGATCACCACATGCGCACGGAGAGACCCATGAAGCGAACCCTCGCACCCACGCTCATCGCCGCCGGACTCCTCATCGGGGCCTGCACGGGCTCCGACAATCAGACCACGATCGACGAGACGCCGGGAGAAGAACCCGGCGACGAGCCCGGCAACGAGCAAGGCAACGGCGGTTCGACCTCGGGCGGTCCGATCGGATTCGCATCGGCCTCGCTCCGCCAGTTCGACGAGTGTGATGCATTCCTCGACTACGTCCACACCGAGGGCGCCGAGCGCGTGGGCGCCTACGGGTTCGGCAACAACGGTTGGTTCGGCCCGGGCTTCCCCGAGCTCATCGAAGAGGACTTCCTCGTCGACGAGGCTGACGATGCGATGGAGGCTGAGGCTCCCGCTGAGGAGGCGGCCTCCGACGCTGCGGTCGGGCAGTCCGCACCGACGGCCGGCAACGATCCAGCAGTCGGCGAGGGCGGCGGCGAAGACGGCCGTTTCTCGACGACCAACGTCCAGGTCGAAGGCGTCGACGAACCCGACATCGTGAAGACCGATGGCGACCGGATCCTCGCCATCACCGACGACCGCCTCCACCTCGCTCTCGTGTCTGACGACGGCAGCGACGCCTCGATCGCCAGCTCGATCAGCCTCAACCGTGACGGCTCGAACTCGTGGATCTGGAACGCCGAGATCCTCTTCGACGGCGACCGTGCGTTCGTCATCGGCCAGAGCGAGTACTGGGGCTGGTTCGAAGACGACGTGGTGATCCTCGAACCCGAACTGGTCGACCCCGCTGTCGACGGCGACGCTGCGACCAGCAGCATCAATGACGCCGCCGAGGACGCCGGCGACGCCGAAACTGAGTTCGCCGACGAGCCGATGCCGGTCGAGCCCGATGCGCCCATCGGTGGGCCGATCCCACCGCCGAACGGTTACCAGGGTCCGACCACGATCGTCACCGAGCTCGACCTCTCGAACCCCCAAGCGATCGCCGCGGTCAACACTCTCGAGGTGCGGGGCCGCTACGTGAGCGCTCGCCAGATCGGCTCGACCGCACGAGTGGTGGTCACGTCGGCCCCAGCCGACCTCGGATTCGTGTACCCATCCGACAACAGCGACCGGGCGATCGAGGCAGCGACCGAGACCAATCAGCGGCTCGTCGCCGAGTCGGAGCTCGAGCACTGGCTGCCGACCTACACCCTGACGACGGGTGCGGGCACCTCCGAGGGCCAACTCGTCGACTGCGCCAACATCCATGCGCCGAGCGAATTCGCCGGATTCGACATGCTGTCGATCGTCACGTTCGGCACCGATGAGACACTGGGCGCCCCGGTCGACACCGCCTCGGTCATGGCCTCCGGCGACACGGTGTACGCCTCGCAGGACCGCATGTACATCACGTCGAACGTGTGGCTGCCGCCGACGATCGACGAGCAGGAGCGCGGCATCTGGGAAGAGGAGTACGAAACGCAGATCCACCGCTTCTCGATCGCTGGTGACGGTCCGGCCGGCTACGAGGCGTCGGGCACCGTCGAAGGGCACCTTCTCAACCAGTTCTCGATGAACGACCGTGACGGCACATTCTTCGTCGCAACGACCGAGGGCACCCCGTGGGGCGCCGGCGACACCGACAACCAGATCATCGCCATGGAGATGCAGGGCGACGAGCTGATCGAGGTGGGCCGCGTCGCCGACCTCGGATTGGAAGGTGAACGGATCTTCTCGGTGCGCTACGTCGGCGACCTCGCCTACCTGGTCACGTTCCGCCAGACCGACCCGTTCTACGTCGTCGACCTGTCGAACCCGACCGACATGACCGTGCTCGGCGAGCTCAAGATCCCCGGCTTCTCCTCCTACCTGCACCCGATCTCGGAGTCGTTGATCCTCGGCGTCGGCCAGGACGCCGACGAGAACGGCGTCACGCGGGGCACCAAGGTCTCGCTGTTCGACGTGAGCGACCGGTCGAACCCGACCGAAGTCGATGTGTGGACGCTGCCCGGCGGCGGCTCCGACGCCGAATGGGATCACCGGGCGTTCCTCTACTGGCCCGAGACCCAGACGGCGTTCCTACCGGTCACCCAGTGGAGCGAGGGCTTCACCGGTGCGGTGGCGCTGCGGGTGAACGCCGGCGGGATCGAGGAACTCGGCCGGGTCACCCAGCTCGATCCCGAGGGGACCGAACCGGGCCAGACCGACTGCCGGGTCGTGGGCGCCGGCGAGTTCCCCGACAACGCAGGCGAACTCGTCTGGATCGCCGAGGAGGGCTTGGTGCTCGCCTGCGGCGACGGCGACGAAGGCGGCGCAACCGGATACATCTGCGACCCGATTCCGGCCGATGAGCTGCGGTTCTACACCAACGACGGGGAGGCGCCCGAGGGCCTCGACGGTGTCGATCGGGTCGAGATCTGCCGGCCCGAGGGCGTCGACTACGGCCGCCAGATCCGTCGCACCCTGGTGATCGAGGACTCGCTGTGGACCCTGTCGCAGCAGCGCCTCCAGTCCAACGACATCGCCACCCTGGCCGTCACCGACATCGTCCCCCTCTGAGCGCTCCGTTACCGCTGGTGTCTGACACCAGCGGTAACGCGCGTCCTCGTTTGGTTCCGCGCGTCCCGCGCGGCCGATAGCGTGGAGCGCTGCAACATTGGCCCTGCCCCACACGGGGCTCCTGACTCGGTGTGACCGCCGGCGACGGATCCGAAGGGAGGAAACGCGTATGACACGCGCCTACGAAATGATGGTCATCATCGACGGCGACGTCGATGACCCCCAAGCCCAGGCCTGGACCAAGAAGGTCGCCGACGGTGTGAAAGCCGCCGGTGGCGAACTCCACGGCAAGATCGATTGGTGGGGCAAGCGCCAGTTCGCCTACCCGATCAACAAGAAGCCGGCGGGTTACTACCTGGTCGCCGAGATGGTCGCCGAGCCCGGCGCCCTCGACGAGCTCGAGCGCACGCTCCGTCTCGCGGACGACATCGTCCGCCACAAGCTCATCCGTCTGCCCGAAGCCGAGGCCGAGCGCCGCGGCATGCAGGTCGCCGCGAGCTGAACGACCAGGGCGACTCCGCCCGCTCTCAGATCAGGGGAAACACATGGCAATCGACAACACCGTCACACTGACCGGGAACCTCACTCGAGACCCGGAGCTGCGCTACACCACCGGGGGACGTGGTGTGTGCTCGTTCGGCCTCGCCGTCAACCGGCGCTGGCAGCAGAACGGCGAATGGCAGGAGCAGGTCTCGTTCTTCAACATCGTCGCCTGGGGCGACCTCGGTGAGAACGTGGCCGCGAGCGTCACCAAGGGCAACCGCGTCACCGTGACCGGCCGCCTCGAACAGCGCAGCTACGACGACCGCGATGGCAACAAGCGCTCGATCACCGAGGTGGTCGCCGACGACATCGGCGCCAGCCTCCGCTGGGCTCAGGTCCAGATCGAACGCATCAGCCGCGACGCTGCCCCGCAGGGCGGCGGTGGTGGCGGGGGCGGCGGCGCCGCTCCGGCCCCCGATCCGGTGTACGGCGACGAAGAGCCGTTCTGATTCACCCGTGACTCGGCCGAGCGCACCGACGCTCGGCCCCATTCGATCGAACCGATCTCATTCGAAGGAACGCCACCATGGCAAGCAAGAAGAACAAGGCCCGGTCCGCCCGGGACGCCAACCCACGCAAGTTCAAGAAGAAGACCAGCGTCCTCACCATCGAGAAGGTGGAGTACGTCGACTACAAGGACGTCGACCTGCTCACCCGTTTCATGAGTGACCGCGCCAAGATCCGCAACCGTCGGGTCGCCGGCAACGACCTCCAGCAGCAGCGCGAGGTCGCCAACGCGATCAAGGTCGCCCGCGAGATGGCGCTCCTGCCGTACGCGGTGCGCGTGGCCAACACCCGCGTCGGCGGCCGTCGTGGCGCCGACCGCGATCGTGATGGCGGTCGTGACAACGTCGAGAACGCCGAGGGCACCGAGGAGAACCTCGAGGCCACCGAGGCCGTCGACACCGGTGACGAAGCTGGCGACGACGTCGTCGAGAGCACCGAGGAGGACTGACGATGCAGGTGATTCTCCGCACCGACGTGAGCGGTCTGGGCAAGCGCGGCGACATCGTCGACGTGGCCGACGGGCATGCTCGCAACTTCCTCTTCCCGAAGGGCAAGGCCATCAAGGCGTCCAAGGGCGCCGTCGAGCAGGCCGCGAAGATGCGGTCGGCTCGTGACGCGAAGGACCACGAGGCTCGCGAGGCTGCCACGGCCATCGCCACAGCGCTGGTCGGCAAGCCGGTCACCGTCACCGCGAAGGCGAGCGCCGAGGGCAAGCTCTTCGGCTCCATCCACGCGTCCGACGTGGCCGATGCCGTCCAGGAGCAGATGAGCATCGAGATCGACCGCAAGGCGATCGAGATCGACAGCGTCAAGGAGATCGGGACCCACACGGCGACCGCCTCGCTGCACGCCGACGTCTCATTCCCGATCACGGTCGAAGTCGTCGCCGCCGAGTGACACACCTCGACGTCGTCACCTCACGGTGACGACCCCCGGGCGGGTGTGACACCCCGCTGTCAGAGTGGCAGCATGGCCGCTCACGAACGAACCGACGAGGGCGCATTTCGCACGTGCGGGGTGCGCCCTCGTCGCGTCTCCCCACACAATGTCCACAGGAACTCGGCTTCCTTCGATTCATCACTGAATGTGCCGACTCTGCCTGCCGTAGGGCTCGCTGACCTGGGTTGTCCACAGTTTTCCACAGCCCATCAACACCTGAATTCAGCGGTTACGGGCCTAGCGATCCCCAGGCGCCGACTGGTTGTGTAGAGCGCTCATGGCCGGCGACGAGAACTTCCCCATCACCGAGTCCGGAGGCGGCGATCCCGGGCCCGGCGGCGACCCGTACTCGGGCGGCGGCTTCGGTGCGCCAGGAGGCGGAGGCCGGTCAGGTGGCAGCTTCGGCGGCGGTTCGGGCGGGGGGTTCGGCGGCGGTTCGAGCAGCCGTCCGGCTGGGGCGGGTCGGGTCCCCCCGCACAACCTGCAGGCCGAGGAGTCGGTGCTCGGCGCGTTGATGCTGTCGCGAGATGCGATCGGTCTCGTCGGCGAGGCCGGGCTGGGTCCGCGCGACTTCTACAACCCGGCGCATCAACACATCTTCGATGCGATCCGGTCGCTGTACTCGGGGTCGTCACCGGTCGACGTGGTCACCGTGGCCGACGAGCTGCGTCGTCACAACCTCCTCGATCAGGTCGGTGGCATCGAGCGGCTCAACGAGCTGCAGAACATGACGCCGTCGGTGTCGGGTGCCGAGCACTACGCCAAGATCGTGATGGACACGGCGCTGCTGCGTCGCCTCATCCACACCGCCGGGGAGATCACCGACATCGCGTTCGGTGAGCCCGACGACGTCACCAAGGCGGTCGACCTCGCCGAGTCGAAGATGTTCGAGGTCGCCGAAGACCGCGTCACCGACTCGACTCGGCCGATCCAAGACCTGCTGAACCTCACCATGGATCAGCTCGAGGAGAACTTCGAGCGCGGCGACACCATCACCGGCTTCGCCACCGGCTACGACGACCTCGACGAACTCCTCTCCGGCCTCCAACCCTCGACCCTGAACGTCGTCGGCGCCCGCCCGGCTATGGGAAAGACCGCCTTCGGGTTGGGGATCGCGTCCTCGATCGCGAAGAAGTACCACGAGCCGGTGCTCGTGTTCTCGCTCGAGATGGGCCACTCCGAACTCACCCAGCGAATCCTGTCGAGCGAGGCCAAGGTCGACTCGACCAAGCTCCGCACAGGCAAGCTCACCGAGTCCGACTGGTCGAAGATCGGCCTCGCCGTGGGTCGGCTCGAGGTCCCGTTGTTCCTCGACGACAACCCGCAGGTCACGGTGATGGAGATCCGCGCGAAGGCCCGACGCATCAAGGCCCAACACGGCAAGTTGGCCTGCATCGTCATCGACTACCTGCAGCTCATGAGCGGCTCCGGTCAGTCGGAGAACCGTCAGCTCGAGATCTCCGAGATCAGCCGAAACCTCAAGGTGCTCGCCCGCGAGCTCGAGTGCCCGATCGTGGCGCTCAGTCAGCTCAGCCGAAACCTCGAAGCTCGCTCCGACAAGCGACCGATGCTGTCCGACCTTCGTGAGTCGGGCGCCATCGAGCAGGACGCCGACGTCGTGATGTTCCTCTACCGCGACGAGGTGTACAACCCCGAGTCGCCCGACAAGGGCTCGGCCGAGGTCATCGTCGCCAAGCATCGTGCCGGCCCGATCGGCACGAAACGCCTGGTCTTCCTCGGCCAGTACACGAGGTTCGACAACGCCGCCCGGTCGATCTAGTTCTAGCGAGTGAACAGCCTGGACGTCGCCGTCCGGGGCAACTCCTGCGAACAGCGGACTCCGATTCCCGAGCGGTCAGAGGCGGCTTGCGCTCGGTTTCGTCCAGCGAGCGATCCA
>Ga0189288_10135_pt1 | contig 67639 bp, 69 predicted proteins | sample UW105minimetaG_FD_130316 | JGI IMG/M metagenome (GOLD analysis project Ga0189288, IMG submission 130316) | Marine microbial communities from the Costa Rica Dome - UW105 mini metaG | ecosystem: Environmental > Aquatic > Marine > Oceanic > Photic zone | place: Costa Rica: the Eastern Pacific...
CCGCGAAGTTATTCAAGCGGCGGGTGTAGTCACCAACAAAGCGGTCCCCCACACCGAAGGCCCCCGCCGCGCTGGCGATGCCACCAAACTGGTGTCAGGATCGGAGCGCGCCGAAGACGAGCTCGGCTGGACCCCGCACAGATCCTCCATGCCCCAGATGATCAAAGACGCCTGGCACTGGCACAATGTTGGTCACTACGACAAATAGCGCGGCCCTATTGCCGCATATCTCCCCGCTGCAAAAGTATAAATTGCGGTGGAAGAGGCGGTGCTGGCTCTGGCGCGCCTTTCGTTCCCGACATGATCTCACCCAGGTCACCCCGCTTAACTCCGCACACCGGCCCGGTGCCGTGCTTGGATTTCTCTGTGTCCGCAATGAGATTGAACGCATCGCACATGTGATCGACTATTACCGCACTCGAGGTGTCGAGCATTTTTACATCGTGGACAACGCCAGCGACGATGGAACTGCGGATTGGCTGAAAGCGGCCCAAGATATCACGCTATGGCAGACTGAAGCCTCATATCGGGCCTCAAAGTTTGGGATCGACTGGATCAACTGGCTCCTGACCCGATATGGCCATGGCCATTGGTGCCTGACCGTCGACGCCGATGAGTTGCTGGTATATTTGGGGGATGATCAGCACAACATCCCTGACCTCACCCAGCACCTTGACGAAAAAAAGCGCCCTGCCTTTGGGGCACTGATGTTGGATCTCTACCCGCAAAACGCCTTGGGAACTGCACCCGGCGCACCGGGTCCGCTCGAGGTCTTAGAGTGGTTTGACCCAGCGCCCTACCGCACCCAGCGCCAGAGCCCCATGGGCAACCTTTGGGTGCAGGGCGGGCCACGCGACCGTGTCTTCTTTCCAACGTCCCCGCAAAAGGCCCCAACACTCAACAAACTCCCGTTGGTGCGTTGGCGTCGCGGCATGATTTACGTCAACTCAACACATGCCATGCTGCCTCGGCCCATGAACATGGCCTACGATGGGCCAGGGGGTGAAATCCCTTCGGGCGCGCTTTTGCACACCAAGTTTCTCCCTGAGATCGTGGAAAAATCCGCACTGGAACGCCATCGCGCACAACATTTCCATACACCAGCTGAGTTTGCGCATTACTACGATCAGATTGAGGCGGAACCAACACTCTGGCACCCAGGGTCTGTGCGGTATCAATCGCCCAAACAACTTGCGGACCTGAGCCTCATCACCCCCTGTGACTGGGCTGAATAAACTACAATTTCTCCGTTAATTCAGCGAGTATTAATCTATTCTTTGCACTATACAGTGGATCGGGTACCCTTAAAAAAACGCAATGGCGTGAGGCACACCCACACCACGAGCAGTCGGCGACGTTAGAGAACAAATATGGGTCTTTGGGATTCCTACCGGATGCGTCTTAGACGCAAGAGGTTACGGATACGCGCGTTTCGCAAACGCCGCGAATTGAAACCGGTCGCCAACCGAACAAAAGACATCCGTCCCAACGATCTGTTGCTGTTTTCCACCCAGCGCAATGAGGGCGTCCGGTTACCCTGGTTCCTCGATTACTATCGCGCGATGGGAGTGAACCACTTCTTCTTTGTCGACAATGACAGCACCGACGGGTCACTCGATTACCTGTCACGGCAACCCGATGTGTCCGTTTGGACAACCCAAGCTGGTTACAAAAGCTCGCGGTATGGTGTCGACTGGATGAACTGGCTTCTGGCCAAATATGCGCATGGCCATTGGGCGCTGACCGTCGATCCGGACGAGCTTTTCTTATATCCCTTTTGTGACACCCGACCACTCCGCGCCCTGACTGACTGGTTGGATGCCTGCTCGATCAAGACTTTTTCGTCAATGTTGCTCGATGTTTATCCCAAGGGCCCCATCGGCGAGCAACCATATCGACCGGGACAAAACCCGCTTGAAATTGCCTCTTGGTTCGATGCCGGCAATTACACGATTACGCGCAATTGGAAGCACAACAATCTGTGGATCCAGGGCGGGCCGCGCGCGCGGGTCTTTTTCAAAGACGACCCCCAAAATGCACCCGCTTTGAACAAGATCCCTTTAGTCAAATGGGATCGCCGCTACACCTATGTCAGCTCAACACACAATCTGCTCCCGCGTGGCCTCAATCAGGTCTACGATGAATGGGGTGGCGAGAAAGCCAGCGGCATTCTGCTCCACACCAAGTTTCTAGATACCTTCGGCCAGAAAGCAGAAGAAGAATTGGCCCGCAAACAGCACTACGGCAACAGCCGCGAGTACATCGCCTATGCCGAAACGGTGCAGGACAATCCTGATCTCTGGTGCAAATGGTCAGAAAAATACATCAACTGGCGCCAACTTGAGATCCTTGGCCTGATGTCCAAAGGAAACTGGGCATGAGCGTCGGGATTGTCATGCTGGTTCATACCGCACTTGATCGTGCGGAACAGGTCGCCCGTCACTGGGCCCGTGGCGGGTGCCCGGTGGTTATCCACGTGGACAAAAACGTCCCCACTGCCAGCTATGATCGCTTTGTAAAAAACCTCTCTGACACGCCAACAGTGCTTTTCTCGAAACGCTATCGGTGTGAATGGGGGAGCTGGGGCCTTGTGGCCGCAAGTCAGGATGCGGCGGAACTCTTACTCGATCAATTCGAAGAAGTCCGTCACGTTTACCTGTCCTCCGGCTCCTGTTTGCCCCTGCGCCCGGTCAGCGAACTCGTTGAATATCTTGAACAACGGCCCCGCACCGATTTCATAGAAAGCGCGACCACAGCAGATGTGCCCTGGACCGTTGGTGGCTTGGATCATGAGCGCTTTACACTGTTCTTCCCGTTTTCCTGGCGCAGGCACCGCTATCTGTTTGACAAATTTGTCGACCTTCAGCGCTGGCTCGGCTTGCGACGTAAAATTCCCATGGGTGTTGTTCCGCATATGGGAAGCCAGTGGTGGTGCCTGACCCGGCAAACGTTGACGGCCATCTTGCAAGATCCGGAGCGCACCACATACGATCGTTACTTCAAACAGGTCTGGATTCCGGACGAGAGCTATTTTCAGACACTGGCACGGCTCTATTCCACGAATATCGAAAGCCGCTCATTGACGCTGTCAAAGTTCGACTTTCAGGGCAAGCCGCATATCTTTTATGACGACCATTTGCAGTTGCTCCGCCGGTCCGACTGCTTTGTGGCGCGGAAAATCTGGCCACATGCCGATGGCCTCTATTCCGCTTTCCTGAAGGACCCGACCCGCGTCGTGTCGATGCAAGAACCCAACCCTGGTAAGATCGACCGCATCTTCGCCAAAGCTGTTGATCGCCGCACACGTGGTCGACCCGGCCTTTATATGCAAAGTCGCTTTCCACGCCATGGCTGGGAAAACGGGATGACCGCCGGAAAATATTCGGTGTTCCATGGGTTCTCAGAGCTTTTCCAAGATTTTGAGACCTGGCTGGGCCGTGCCACGGGCGCGCAGGTGCATGGTCACCTTTTTGCACCCGAGCGAGCCGAGTTCGCCGGTGCGCAATCGGTGATCAACGGGGCATTGTCCGACAACGCCGCGCTACGCGATGCCAACCCCAAGGGCTTCTTGTCCAACCTCATCTGGAACACACGCGGCGAGCGTCAGTGTTTTCAATACGGCCCCCACGACACCCCGGAAATCAACAAAGAAATGGCGCTTGATCCTAATGCTCAGATCAGTGTCATCTCTGGGGCCTGGGCGGTTCCGTTGTTCAAATCCAACACCAATTTTTCTGAAATTCGGGCCAAAGCCGCCCTGCTGCAAAAAGTAGAGAATACCTTTCTCACCGAACTGCGGAGCCCCTATGTGAAGGCACGGGTGCGCATCTGGACCATGTCCGAGTTCATTGAAGCGCCTATGGAGCCCCTTCAGGTGATCATTGATGAGATCGGCCAGAAAAGCCTGCGCCGTCTTGCAGAGGCCCCGAGGTTGGAGGATCTTGTCGGTTTTGGGCAATTCCTGCAGAACCTCAAGAACCAGGGGATGCACCCCTATCTCATGGGCGATTTTCCGGTTGACCCTGGGCCCCGGAACATGTCTCAAACTATCCGTAAACCTTATCTTATCAGAAAATAGGCCTTTGAAATGTCTGACCGTTTCGACTGTTTTGTCGTGTTTGCCGAAATGCGCACCGGGTCAAATTTTTTAGAGGCCAATCTCAATGCGTTTGACGGCCTCACCTGCCACGGCGAAGCTTTCAACCCCCTTTTCATTGGTTATCCCAATTCCGAAGACATTCTGGGCATCACTCAAGCCGAGCGTGACAAAGACCCTGCGCGCCTTCTGGGCCAGATTCGCAAAGCGACGCCCAATGGAATTGGAGGATTTCGCTACTTCCATGACCACGACCCACGCATTCTAAAGACGATGCTGACCGATCCGCGCGTGGCAAAAATTGTCCTCACGCGCAATCCGATCGACAGCTACGTCAGCTTGAAAATCGCTCAGGCCACCGGACAATGGAAACTGACCAACGTCAAACGTCGCAAAGATGGAAAAGCTCAGTTTGATGCTGGTGAGTTTGATGAGCATATGAGCGCACTGCAGGAGTTTCAGATCACCATTCTGAACACCCTGCAATCCACATCTCAGACCGCCTTCTATGTTGCCTATGAAGATCTGCAAAATCTTGAGGTCATGAATGGTCTCGGCCGGTGGTTGGGGGCGAAAAAGGACCTCGAAGGCCTCGATAGCTCGTTGAAGCGCCAAAACCCGCAGCCCATTGAGCAAAAGGTCGAGAATTTTGAGGAGATGGCTGTTTCCCTCGCACGGCTTGATCAGTTCAACCTGACGAGGACGCCGAATTTTGAACCACGCCGTGGCCCCGTGGTTCCCAACTATATCGCTGGCGCCAAATCGCCGTTGGTTTATATGCCGATCAAATCGGGCCCAGAGGCCGCAGTGAAACAGTGGATGGCTGCACTGGATGGGGTTAGCCCTTCCGAGCTGGTCGGCAACTTCAGCCAGGGGTCTCTGCGCACCTGGAAACGCGAACGCCCCGGCCACCGCAGTTTCACTGTTATTCGCCATCCGCTTGCCCGCGCCCATGAGGCCTTTTGCGCCAAGATTTTGTACACTGGCGAGGGCACATACCCGGGTATTCGCAAAACCCTAAGACGCGCTTACAATCTGCCCCTCCCCGAGGGCGATCCGGGCGATCCGGGCGATGATTATGACGTCAACACGCACCGCACGGCCTTTACTGGTTTCCTTTCCTGGGTAAAGGCCAATCTGTCCGGCCAAACCGGTATGCGGGTTGACGGCCACTGGGCAACTCAGGCGCAATTCCTTCAGGGCATGAGCGAGTTCACCCTGCCCGACATGGTGATCCGCGAAGAGGAAATGGCGGTCTATCTTCCCGCATTGGCTCTGCAGGTCGGACATGAAGCGCCTACCGACCCCTCAGCAGTCCCCAATCGGGCCCCGTTTTCTCTGGCCGAAATCTATGATGACCAAATCGAGTCACTGGCCAGAGCCGCGTATCAACGCGATTATGTCATGTTTGGATTCGATGACTGGGGATAGGCCTAAGCAACGCATCGCACCGGACAAAAAAGAGGCGCTTAAGGCGCCTCTTCGTGTGTTACCCAAATGGGATTTACGCGGCTTGAACAGCCTCAGATTCAGTCAAAATGGTATGCAAAGTCGCCGCATCTGGGTTGGCACGCAGCTTGGCACATAGCGTCGCCTCACGCAGGTTGCGCGATACAAGCGCCAAAGCCTTGAGATGCGCAACCCCCGCTTCGCGCGGGGCAAACAACCCAAACACCAGATCAACGGGCTGGCGGTCCACCGCATCAAAATCGATGGGTTTTTCCAGAAGAATAAACACGCCCGCGACCTCGTCCAGACCATCAAGGCGTGCGTGAGGCAAAGCTACACCATGCCCCACACCAGTTGGTCCAAGCGATTCCCGTTCCATCAAAGCCTCAACGACCAAGGCCGGATCGAGGTTATAAGCCCCGGCCGCCACATCAGCCATCTCGTGCAGCAACCGCTTTTTGCTCGAGGCCGCTGCAATAACTTTGATGGCTCCAGGATTGAGGAGATCAAGGAATTTCATGCTCTACCCGTTACAGGCGTGTTTCGTTCAAACCCAGCAGGTTATGGATCAATCCAACCGATATTTCCATCTTCCCGCCGATACACGACGTTCACGCCTTCCTTTTTCTCATTGCGGAACACAAGAACAGGAGCCCCTGCAAGTTCCATCTGCATCACTGCTTCGCCGACGGTCAAAGATGGAATCTTGGCTTCCATCTCGGCCACAATAATCGGCTGCAACGTTTCTGGCTCGGCCTCTTGAGACTCTGCCTCGCTAGCGAGGATATACGAGGACGCTTGGGAAATTTCAACGGGTTCTGTTCGATCCTTGTGGTGATCTTTCAACCTACGCTTGTATCTACGAAGCTGTTTGTCCAGCTTTTCAGCGCAGAGATCGAAAGCTGCATAGATTTCAGTCGCATGTGCTTTGGCCGCCGCCGTTAGCCCTGTCGACAAATGGACGGTGGTTTCACAAACAAATTCATGCGCGCTTTTTGAAAAGGTAATCGTCGCATCGGTCGGTCGCTGAGAATACTTCTGTAACACCCCACCTAGCTCGTCTTTCACATGGGTCTGCAGAGCTTGACCAACATCAATATGCATTCCCGTGATCTGATAGCGCATGTGTTCATCCTTTTGTTTTTGGCAACATCGACATCCCACGGCCCAAAGGCCGCGCTGAGGTCAGTCGCGATTTAGGAAAGGTCCCAGGTTTCAGCTTGATCGAAGCACCCCCCGTCACCGAGGCGTTTGTCCGTCGTTCGTGCTGCGAACCAAAGTACCATGAGTCAATTGAGCCTCGTTCCGCGACGAGTGTCAATCGAAACTGGCATGAAAATTTCAGAGCTATCGAAAAAAATGACGCGAATGCGCATCAACCAAAGCGGAAGTTATCACCCAAGTATACTCGCCGCACATTCTCGTTTTGCACAACCTCTTCGGGAGTTCCGGACATCAACACCTGTCCGTCGTGCAGAATATACGCTCGGTCAACAATTTCGAGCGTCTCACGCACATTGTGGTCGGTGATCAACACACCAATGCCTCGGGTTTTGAGATCCGACACGAGGTGGCGGATATCTCCAACGCTGATGGGATCCACCCCGGCAAAGGGTTCATCTAACAATAGGTACTTAGGGTCCGCCGCCAAAAGGCGCGCGATTTCAACGCGCCGCCGCTCGCCACCGGACAACGCCAGGGCCGGTGCACGACGCAGATGCTCAATGGAAAACTCGCCCAAAAGCTCTTCAAGGCGTTCCCGCCGACGATGTCGATCCGGCACCGCAATATCAAGAACCGCTCCGATATTGTCCTCAACAGACAACCCGCGAAATACCGACATCTCCTGCGGCAAATACCCGATTCCCAACCGCGCGCGTCGGTACATGGGAAGATAGGTCACATCCTGACCGTCAATCGCGACCTGCCCACCTTCAGGGTTCACAAGCCCGGCGATGGCGTAAAAGGTTGTCGTTTTACCCGACCCATTCGGTCCCAGGAGCGCTACCACTTCGCCACGGTTCAATCGCATCGACACATCGCGTATAACCACACGCTTGCGATAGCTTTTGCGCAGATGGTCAACGACAAGCCCGGCCTGCCCCTCAGTTACGGTCAAGTCAGCCAAAGTTACGGTTTCTCTTTATTCAAAACAGTGCGCACCCGGCCATTGAGCTGTGCGGTGCCATCACTCAGGTTTACGGTCATCCTCTGAGCCGCAAGAGCACTATTGCCCTGTGTCATAAGAACGTTACCGCTCATAACCACATTACCATCGGCCACATTGTAATCCGCACGCTCTGCCTCAGCCGCCTCTTCGCCACTCACCAGAGTAACACCGCCAGAGGCTTCGAACCGGTCAATCTGCCCGCCACCGGAGCTATACACCACCAAAACGCGCGGCGCAGAAAGCCGCATAGTGTCTTGCACAACAAGAACATTGCCCGAGTACAACGCTGTCCCGTCAGATTGGTTGATCGAAAGACTATCTGCAGTCACTTCAACCGGCGCCGACGTGCCCTGACTGCTGCCGCCAAAAGACACCTGAGCGCCCTGTGCCAGTGCAGTCACAGGCGCCATAAGACAAACAATCACCAATAGACGACGAAACATGTGGTCAACTTCCTTATTTCAGGGGCTGATATACCAGCTTTACCCCGTCCGTGAACAGTATTTGGGACGCCTCACCATTTTCTGAAGGCCCAATGCGCATTTTTCCGGCCTCGAGTGTCCCAGCTGGGCCTGTGGCCTGTACCGCGCCATGTGATTCAGCCTCAATTCTAGAAAGTGACGACGTCATTGCATTTGTAGTCATCACGTAGCCTACCGAACTCTCGATCCGCACCCCACCTGTCATCGTCAGCAGGTCAGAGCCATCTTCAACCGTCGCATTCAGCGCATCTAGGAACATCCGCGTCCCATCAACGAAATGAATGCGCGCATCCAACTGATCTGCGATAATGCTGCCATCGCTTTGGGGCCGTGCGGATTGCGCCATAAGTGTGACCCGGTCGCCAGCTTCGGTCAGGCTGGCGTAATAGGGCGCACCCACACCTTGCGCGACTGTGCCGTCTTGGTTCCGCGCAACTTCGACCTGAACCGGTGTCTCCAAGCTGCTCCCCCCCGACAAGAGAAACATAGTCGACATTAGACCCAGCGCAGCCAGAGGTAAAATGACCTTTAGCCAAGCCACCATTTGAGAATATGCACCAACGGGTCGCGCCATAGTTTTCACCACTTACATGTGTGCAAAAATATCTGTGTCCGCCCAACCTTCAAGATCCAGCACCGCTCGGGTCGGGAGAAAGTCAAAACAGGCCTGCGCCAACGCGACGCGTCCTTCGCGGGCCAAACGGACATCAAGTACTTCGCGCAAACGGTGCAAATGCAACACATCGGAGGCTGCATAATCTTTCTGCGCCTCAGTCAATGTCTCAGCGCCCCAATCACTAGATTGCTGCTGCTTGGAAATATCAACCCCCAGAAGATCTTGCGTCAAATTGCGAAGCCCATGGCGATCCGTATACGTGCGCACCATGCGGCTCGCGATTTTCGTGCAATAGACAGGTGCGGTCAGCGCACCAAAGGCATGATACATCGCGGCGATATCAAACCGCCCATAGTGGAATATCTTCAGAACATTGGGATCTGTCAGGAGACGCTCAAGATTGGGGGCCGAACTCTGCCCTTTCTTGATCTGAACCAGATGGGCGTCCCCGTTACCGGCAGAAAGCTGGACCAAACACAAACGGTCGCGATGTGGTACAAGCCCCATGGTTTCGCAATCAATCGCCACAACCCCACCGAGATCAAGGTCATCGGGCAGGTCCCCATCATGTAGGAAATTGGTCACGGGAAGCCCCTCGATCTGTCGTGCATGTGATACTGTCGCTCATATCTCGCACACCAGCAGCATACAACAGAGGGCGACCCTCTTGCGTCAGTCTCAGCAGACCTCTGCCACAAGTCGAGGATCGATTCGCGATTTTTAGCTAAAAATTGGTTAACTTTGTGTCGAACCCAAAACAGACATCACGGAATGTTACAGGTTCGAACAATGTGAATTCTGCGGTTTTCACCCAGAAAGTGTTCCATCACTCACGACGACAGACGAAAAATCTCCCGTTATAGCCCGTGAATATCCGAAGTTGTCATCATCCTGAATGCCTCAGGTTCAATGGTAAACTGTTTCGAACATTTCAGCACCGCACCACCGAATTGCCGGACAATTTTCGCCCCTCGACCTCAGTATCCACACACCGGAAACAGTCATGCGGATATCAACCCGCGTTTGTTTCACGACGACGGGCAATCAGATTGCGGCAATTTTGTGACCGATCGTGAAAGCGGGGAAAACAAAGCGCGTCCGCTCATTTTGCACGAAGACCCCCACCGAAGATGTACCAAACCCCAATGTTTTATGGCTATTCTCCCTATGGTTGCATCCATTTCCCAGAGTTGACGGGTGCATGGTGCACGGGCATAACCAAGTTGTAGCGTGTTTTAGACAAACTTTTGCTTGATACGCTTCAAATCTGCACTTGGGGGTTTGGTGCATTCACTTGGGAATAATTGGTTCGTCTGCTGCTCTATAACCTGACTTAAAAATCGCTGTTCGACATCCTTCTTTTGGATTCACTCAGGCCGGATAAACGCGCGCCTGACAACGGTTGAGTTGTGTTTGATCACGTTGTCGTACCGACCCGTCACAATTGGCTCGAGGGAGGTCGATATGACAATGCACATACGCCAGCCGTTGCCAGCTGCGGCTCTTGATCGTCTGGTTGATCAAGCCGTCCATCAGAGCGCCGCACCCAGCACCTATCGGACCCATTTCAAACGCTGCCTTGATTTGGCACTGGTCATCATTGCCGCAGTACCGGTTCTGATCCTTGTCACTGTGTTTGCACTTCTGATTGCGCTTGACGGAAAGTCGCCGTTTTATGTGCAAAAACGCATTGGACGTAACGGGCGCTCGTTTAACATGTGGAAACTACGGAGCATGGTCCCTGATGCGGATCACCTGCTCGCCACGTATCTAGCTTCATCGCCTGCGGCCCGCGTAGAATGGGACACCTACCAAAAACTATCGCATGATCCGCGGATCACCCGTATCGGAGCCTTGATCCGCAAGACATCCATTGATGAACTTCCTCAACTTTGGAACGTGTTGATTGGTGATATGTCGCTTGTTGGACCTCGCCCAATGATGCCGGAACAGCAAAAACTCTATCCTGGCACTGCCTATTATGCGATGCGCCCGGGCATCACAGGGTTTTGGCAAACCTCAGTGCGCAATGAATCGAGCTTTTCCGAGCGCGCGGCTTTTGACGCGGCGTATCTCACCGAATTGTCTTTTAAAACAGATGTCAAAACCCTGTTCAAAACCGTCCACGTGGTGCTGCGCGGGACAGGGTGCTAACGACCAACGGACACCGTTCCCTCAGTGTTCGTAGACCCCGCTTTATGCGGGGTCTTTTGTTTCTGCGGGTTTAGGGTCACTCTCCCCACACAAGAGGAGGCCACATGCCCAAGCTCACAACACTTGACCACCTTGTCTTAACCGTCACCGATATCACGCAGACCTGCGCATTTTATCAAAGCGTTCTCGGGATGTCCGCAGAACAGTTTACGCCAGCACAGGGTGCACCACGGTGGGCGCTGAAATTTGGCTCACAGAAGATAAACCTGCATCAAGTGGGGCAAGAGTTTGAACCAAAGGCAAATCGACCAACAGCAGGCAGCGCTGATCTGTGTTTTCTATCAGATACACCGCTGGACGTATGGCAGGCCCATTTCAACCAAAAGAATATCGCGATCGAAGAAGGCCCCGTACACCGCACCGGCGCAACAGGGCCCATTGTCTCGCTCTACATTCGTGACCCCGATCAAAATCTGATCGAGATTTCTGTTGGGGCTTAGGCCCGCTCGACCGCACGCCGAAGCCGTGCCATCAGGGCTTCGAGTGACTGAGCCGCGCGTTCATTGGTCAGGTGGCCTTCGTCGTCGAATTGACTAAACGATTGCGCCAGTTGAAATTCGCCACCAACCAGTAGACGTGGACTGAAGGGCATCAGGCTTTCCTGCGCCATCAAATGTCCACGTTCACCGCCTGAACGCCCAGCCGCCGCAGACATCACCACAACGGGTTTGTCCGCCCATGGGCTGCCCTCTGTGCGGCTGACCCAATCAAGCGCATTTTTTAGAACGCCTGAAATGCCACGATTGTATTCAGGGGTCACCACCAGAACCGCATCTGCGCTGGCGATCAGATCAGACAGCTCTTGGACTTCGGCCGGAATACCTTCCGCTTCAAGATCTCCGTCATAGAGCGGAAGCCTAAGATTCCCCTCAACAAATTCCGCAGGTGCAAAACGGCGTGCCGCCTCATGCATCAATTTGCGGTTGGTGGAGTCTTTGCGCAATGCGCCGCTCAGGCCTACAAGTTTCAGGTCAGTCATTGGGTCTCTCCGTTTCGAGTTACCCGTAACTTACACTGTGGAAATGCCACGTAAACTCGCGGCATTTCCCATGGTTCTGTGCAAAAATGCGCAGACTTACGCGTTGGGCAGGATCACAATCTCGACCCGGCGGTTCTGAGCTTTGCCCTCTGGTGTCAGATTAGAAGCAATCGGTTGATCCTCACCGCGGCCAATGACCTGCACGCGTCCATACGGAACACCTTCGGATAGAACCACATCAGCCACGGCCTGGGCACGGCGCTGTGACAGGTTCAAGTTATAGGTTGCATCGCCATCGCTATCCGTATGACCAATCACCTGAACCGTTGTGTTGGGATAGGCCAGAAGACTCTGACCAACATCACGAATATCCGGATACAACCCCGGACGCAGCGAAGCGCTGTCGGTGGCAAACAGAATGTCCTGAGACATCGTCACAATCAGACGGTCGCCTGTGTTGCGAATATCGGCATTGTTGCCCAACTGCTGGCGCAGCTCGGCCTCTTGCTTATCCAACTGATTTCCGATCAATCCACCTGCGGCTGCACCCGCCAAAGCGCCCGCAATGGTGGCGCGGTTTTTGTCACCGGAATCGCCATCACTGATCAAACGCCCGGTCAGCGCACCAATACCTGCACCAATCAACGCGCCCTGCTTGGCCTGACGGTTTGGATCGGCTTCGTCAAAAATAGGACCTGTCGTACATGCGGAAAGTCCAACTGCGGCCACGCAGGCCAGAAGAATCGGGGAAGTTGCCCGGATCATGATATGCCTCTTGATCATTTTGCCCCTATTGGTTGGGGCTTTTTGCTGCTGATATGCAATAACATGCGGGTTCATCCCCGAATTGTCACGGGGAAATGGGCAATCCCCCGCGCAGCTCACGCAGTTGTCGGCAAAGATTGGCGCAAAACGTCACGACGCTTCGGCGCGCGCAGATTCCCAGGCCAGCATGGCACGCTTGACCGGAACACCCCAATGATAGCCTCCAAGCCCGCCTGATTTCCGCAAGGCACGATGACAAGGGATAAGATAACTGATTGGATTGCGTCCTACCGCCGTTCCAACCGCACGCACGGCACGTGGCTTACCAATTGCGCCGGCCAGTTCAGAATAGCTTGTCACCTGCCCCGACGGGATCCGCATCAACGCCTCCCAGACTTTAAGCTGCATCGGCGTGCCTATCAAATACAGTGGCACCTCGCCTTCTGCTTTCACGCCATAGGCCGACAATACCCAAGGACGTAAAAACATTGGGTCTTCGACAAGATTGGCGTGAGGCCATCGGCCAAGCAGGTCTTCGAATGCGGCCTCTTCCCCGGTTTCCGCTGCAAAAGCTATGCCGCAAATCCCTTTGTCAGTACCAGCGACTAGGGACAATCCAAATGGGCTATCAAACCAGCCCCAGTAAATTGTCAGGCCAGCCCCCCCTTTCGCGTAATCCCCAGGGCTCATGGCCTCCCACCGCAAAAACAGATCGTGCAACCGCCCACCACCGGACAACCCCGCGGCATGTGCAGTTTCCAACGTTGAGAAACTCTTCTCCAGCAATGCCTTGGCATGGCCAAGAACGAGATATTGTTGCAGCCGCTTCGGAGACACGCCTGCCCACTTTGTGAACATCCGCTGAAAATGGGCCTGGCTCATGCCAACGGCCTTAGCGAGATCATCCAGTGACGCCTGGGGCCCCAGGTGATCCACCGCTTCAATAGCGCGCTTCATCACATGAAAATGATAGCTCTGATCTGCTTCTTCGCTGCGCATGGCATCCCCATCTGTCGTCTGAGAAAAATTTATCCTGCTAGCCCCCTCAAGGCGATCCGATTTTTGCGCATTTCCTTGACTCACACGTCCATAACGCAACCAATATGAGAATGGATCACAAAGCCTTTTTATCCCGCATCCCCCAGCCCCAAATGGCGCGCCTGACACTACGGTCAGATATCGCGGGGCTTCGTCATTTCATGGCCCACATCGGATTGATCCTGTGCCTTGGCACGCTCATCGCCCTGCAGGTTCCGGGGTGGTGGCTGTTGCTTCCTGTGCAGGGCATTGCTTTGATTTTTCTGTTTACCCTGGAACACGAAGCCACACATAAAACTCCCTTCGCGAATGAGCTTTTGAACGAGACCGTGGGGCGGCTCTGCGGAATCTTGATTATTCTACCGTTCGCGTGGTTCCGCTATTTTCATCTGGCGCATCATCGCTACACCAACCTTCCCGGAAAAGATCCGGAGTTGGCCGAGCCAAAACCCTCAACTTGGACGACGTGGGTCTGGCATGTTTCTGGCATACCGGTCTGGCGCGCGCAGATTAGGCAGCTTTCCAACAATGCTTTGGGCCGTGATCAGGCCCACTACGTTCCCCCTCGTGCCATCCCGCGCATCCAGAGCGAGGCACAGGGCATGATCGTCGTCTATGCGTTGGTAGCGGTCAGCTTGTTGGTAACGCCCCTGCTGTTTTGGGTCTGGCTGTTGCCACTTGTCTTGGGCCAACCCTTCTTACGTTTGTATCTTTTGGCGGAACACGGACGATGCCCCGAGGTCGCCAATATGTTCGACAACACACGCACCACATTTACCAATCGCATCGTGCGGTTTTTGGCTTGGAACATGCCCTATCACGTTGAACATCATGTGGCGCCGAACATTCCGTTTCATCAATTGCCCGAGTTTCACAAACTCACCAACGCGCATCTCAACGAAACTGAAGATGGCTACGCCAAGTTCACTGCCAAATGGATGAGTGATCTATGACTTGCGGGATCAACGCCCACCGGGCATAGGGTTTGGCATGGCAAAACAGATGGATTACCCAACACTGCGCGAGATCTTCACGCGCTTTCAGGCGTCCGAGGCAGAACCCAAGGGCGAGCTGAATCACACCAATGCCTATACCCTGGTGGTCGCTGTCGCGCTTTCCGCGCAGGCAACAGACGCCGGAGTGAACAAGGCAACCGAAAAGCTGTTCCAGATTGCGGACACCCCGCAGAAAATGCTCGATCTGGGTGAAGAACAGGTGATCGAGCACATCAAGACAATTGGCCTTTTCCGTCAAAAGGCCAAAAATGTCATCAAAACCGCCCGCATACTTGTCGAGAAATACGGTGGCGAAGTCCCCAACTCGCGCGCCGCGCTTGAAGGCTTGCCCGGTGTTGGCCGCAAAACTGCCAATGTGGTTTTGAACATGTGGTGGGGGCATCCCGCCCAAGCTGTGGACACCCATATCTTCCGCGTCGGCAATCGCTCGGGGATTTGTCCGGGCAAAGATGTGGTCGCGGTGGAACGTGCCATCGAAGATCACATCCCTGTAGATTTTCAACATCACGCACACCACTGGCTAATTCTGCACGGACGCTATATCTGTGTCGCCCGAAAACCGAAGTGCAAGGCGTGCATCATCAACGACCTTTGCCAGTTCGAGGAAAAGACCGAATGAAAAAGTATCAGGTTGTCGGCATCGGCAATGCTATTGTTGACGTGCTGACCCGCACCGAAGACACCTTTCTAGACCATATGGGCATTCAAAAAGGTATTATGCAGCTGGTCGAACGCGACCGGGCTGAGGTGCTCTATGGTGCCATGTCTGAGCGGGTCGAGGCTCCGGGTGGATCTGTGGCAAATACGCTGGCCGGTATCGGCAACCTTGGTCTGCGCACCGCTTTCATTGGGCGCGTCCATGACGACGCCTTGGGCCGGTTCTATGCGGAAGAGATGGAGAAAGACGGCACGGATTTCGTAAACTCTCCTGTTGCAGGTGGGGAACTGCCAACGTCGCGCAGCATGATTTTCGTCTCGCCTGACGGCGAGCGTTCAATGAACACCTATTTGGGCATTTCAGCCGAACTTGGTCCTGAAGATGTGTCTGAAGATGTCGCAAGCCAGTCGGAGATCATTTTCCTCGAAGGCTATCTCTTTGACAAAGACAAAGGCAAAGAGGCGTTTCTACGCGCAGCGCGCAGCTGCCGCGCCGCAGGAGGCAAAGCCGGCATCGCGATTTCCGACCCCTTCTGTGTTGAACGTCACCGCGATGATTTCCTAAAGTTGATCGCCGAAGAGATGGATTTTGTCATCGGCAACGAAGAAGAAATCCGCTCGCTGTATCAGGACGAAAGTCTCGAAGCCGATCTGGCGCGCGTTGCGGAAGTTTGCCCCTTGGTTGTTTGCACCCGCTCAGGGGATGGTGTGACCATTATCAAGGATGGTGTTCGCACCGATATTTCGGTGACCAAAGTTGTACCGGTCGACGCCACCGGCGCAGGCGACCAATTCGCAGCGGGTTTCCTCTACGGTCTCGCAACCGGTGCAGATATGGATACCGCCGGTCGCATAGGTTGCGTTGCAGCGGGCGAAGTGATCAGCCACATGGGGCCGCGGCCCGAGGCAAACATGCAGGCCTTGATGCGGCAGAATGGACTGATGTGACGCCAGCTCAACCATAAACATTATCTGGGCCGCAGTTTCTTTACTGTGGCCCTTCTTTTTACGCGGATTTCACGTTCAAACTGTTGCGATTTTGCAGAGAACAACCTTAGCCTGTTAGCTATGTTCTAGTTTCAGGTTTCCATGGCACGGTATGTCATCCTCACAGACGAAGCAGGCTCGAAGGGACAGGCCCACCGGTTTGGTGTTCCTGAGCATCTGTTGGCTAGCACACGCCCAAGAAGTTGCTGTCCGGGTCTGTTGACCCTTGATCTCGACATGCATCAACTTCGTGAAGTCACGCGTGATAAGGATATTGTCGCAATTGCGCCGGTCATGCCGATCAGTCTGATCGCCCCGGTTGAGCCAACCAGCACCACACCTCCCGAAACTCCTAATGGTTGGTCCGCTCCGGCACTGAACTTACCAACTCGATGCGAGGCAACTGACTCGCCACCGATCGTGGCAATCCTCGACACAGGTCTAGACCAAGAACACCCGGCCTTTGATGGCACCCCGCTTGTGACACGTGATTTTGTAGGCACCGGGATGAAAGACATTCATGGGCATGGCACACACATCGCAGGCACGATTCTCGGAAAACCACTCGACGGGATATCTATTGGCCTTCTCCCCAACATCTCCGCAGGCGTCATCGCAAAGATCCTCAACTACACCGGGCTTGGGGTCAGCCAACATCTCTTAGAAGGTCTGCTTTGGGCTGCCGATCAAGCCTCTATCATCTGTACTTCGGTGTATTTTGACACCCAAAGACACATTCAGGATCTGATTCACAGTGGCTTACCCAGAACACAGGCCTTTGATGCAGCTCTCTCCGCAACCTACGCCAACCAAAACTTGTTGCGGTCACTCATCACCATGTTGCAACTCCCCGGACCCGGCCTTTTGGTATTTTCCGGAGCGGGGAACAGCTCTCGCAGGACAGGACCTGAACAGTACGAAACCGGCTCAATCGCGCCGATGTACAGCCCCGGCCTGCTGCCCGTCGGCGCAGTGCGCTATGGGCCAGACGGAACACTTTTGGGCACCCACTTTTCCAACACGGGTTCAAGTATGGTTGCTCCAGGGGAGAATATTCTGTCCGCCGCCTCTGGCGGGGGGCTATGTCGCCTCAGCGGCACCTCGATGGCCGCAGCCTATGCGGCTGCAATGGCCGCCCTGTGGTGGCAAGCCATGCCAAATGTCCGCGCAAACCAGGTCGCGGAACAAATGCTATCTGCCTGCGACACCTCTCCTCTTTGTCGGCTTCTTGCGCCTTACGATTACGGTGCTGGCCTGGTACAAGGCCCTGCTTCAGAACAGAGTCACATTCCCAAACCCGCTAAAATCACGTTGGCGGAACAGCCGTTTGCCCAAAGACCTGTCGCCTAGTGCGCCTCTGCCCAGTTTGCCCCCTGACCCGCGTCCACAATCAATGGCACATCCAACTTCACCACGGGATCGGCTGCCGTCTCCATCACCCTGCGAGCCGCTTCGATCAACGGATCCACAGCATCCTCTGCCACTTCAAAGATAAGTTCATCGTGCACCTGAAGCAGCATTTTCGCAGGCAGATCAGCAATGGCATCCGGCATCCGTACCATGGCCCGACGGATAATATCCGCTGCCGTTCCCTGAATCGGCGCGTTGATCGCCGCACGTTTGGCAAAGCCCGCTTGGGGTCCCTTGGCACTGATCGACGGTGTGTGGATCACACGACCAAACAGGGTCTCGACCCGATCATGTTCTTTCGCAAAGGCGACGGTATCATCCATATAGGTTTTGATACCGGGGAACCGCTCGAAATAGCGATCGATAAAGCCCTGCGCCTCAGCACGGGGAATACGCAGGTTGCGAGCAAGGCCAAAGCCAGAAATGCCATAGATCACACCAAAATTGATCGCCTTCGCTTGGCGGCGAATATCCGGCGTCATCTCATCAAGGGGCACATTGAACATCTCCGACGCAGTCATGGCGTGAATGTCCAACCCATCGCGGAAAGCCTGTTTCAACGCGTCGATCCCGGCCATATGCGCCAGAATCCGCAATTCGATCTGGCTATAGTCGAGCGACACAATCACCTTGCCCTCTGGTGCGACAAAGGCTTCGCGAATGCGCCGCCCTTCTTCACTGCGCACGGGGATGTTTTGCAGATTCGGATCCGTCGAGGCCAAACGACCGGTGTTGGCACCGGCAATCGAATACGACGTATGTACGCGCCCGGTGTCGGGATTGATGTGATCCTGCAGGGCATCCGTGTAGGTCGACTTCAATTTTTGCAGCTGCCGATAGTCGAGCACACGTGCCGCAAAATCGTGTTCCGTCGCAAGATCTTCCAACACATCTGCCGGGGTCGACCACTGACCTGTTTTGGTTTTCTTGCCGCCTTCCAGCGCCATGTCCTCGAACAGGATCTGACCGACCTGCGCCGGGCTCTGGACGTTAAACTCACGCCCCGCCAGTTCATGCAGCTCAGCCTCATGCCCAGCCATTTTCTGAGCAAAGGCATTGGACATGCGAGACAGGGTGTCGCGATCAACCTTGATCCCCTCCATCTCCATCTTTGCCAAAACTGGCACAAGGGGTCGTTCGAGCCCTTCGTAAACCCGAGTCACCTTTTTCCGGTGCAGCTGAGGTTTGAAGATCTGCCACAGGCGCAGCGTGATATCCGCGTCTTCCGCCGCATACTTCACCGCATCGGCAACCGGCACCTTGTCAAAGGTGATGGCGCTTTTTCCAGTCCCCAAGAGCGATTTGATCGGAATGGGTTCGTGGTTCAGATAGCGATCTGACAGGGTATCCATGCCATGATTATGCAGCCCGCCGTTCAACGCGTAGGACATCAGCATCGTGTCATCGATCGGAGCAACATTGATGCCATAGCGCGCAAACACCTTGGCATCATATTTCATATTCTGACCGATTTTGATCACGGCGGGGTCTTCCAGAAGCGGTTTCAACACCTCAAGCGCTGCGTTCAACGGCATCTGGCCCTCCGCCAGCTCATCAGATGCAAACAGGTCTTCGCCAGCCGAGGCTTTGTGGGTCAGTGGGATATAACAGGCTTTGCCCGCGTCGACACACAGAGAGATCCCGACAAGATCACAAATCATCTCATCAAGGCCGGTGGTTTCGGTATCAACAGCCACCCAGCCGCGCTCGCGCGCCTGCGCGATCCATCCCTTCAGCGCTTCAAGATCGCTGACACAGGTGTAGTTTTCCGGATCGATCGGCGGCAATTCAGGTGCCGCCTCCTCCACAGGGGCAGAGGCCATGCTCTCGACAATCACCGGCGCATCTACGCCCATGATCCCGGCCATACGTTTGGTCAGGCTGCGGAACTCCATCTGTGACAGGAACCCCATCAATTCGTCCGCAACAGGGGCGCGGACTTCGAGATCATCGAGGCCAAAATCAAGCGTCATGCCACAATCAAGCTGAACCAGCTTTTTCGACAGCTCAATCTGGTCACGCTTTTCGATCAGGGTCTGGCGGCGTTTGGGCTGTTTAATCTCTTCGGCACGATCCAACAGCTCTTCCAAAGAGCCATATTCATTGATCAGCAAGGCCGCAGTTTTGATCCCGATCCCCGGTGCCCCTGGCACGTTATCCACGCTGTCGCCCGCAAGCGCCTGCACATCGACCACACGCTCGGGACCAACCCCAAATTTCTCATGTACGCCCTCGCGATCGATGAGTTTATTTTTCATCGGATCAAGCATATCCACGCCGTCACCAACCAGCTGCATCAGATCTTTATCCGAGCTGACGATGGTCACTTTGCCACCGGCCTCACGCCCAAGACAGGCCAAGGTCGCCATAATGTCATCGGCCTCAAAACCCTCGACCTCATGGCAGGCAATGCCAAAGGCACGCGTGGCATCACGGGTCAGCGGGAATTGCGGGCGCAGATCTTCGGGCGCAGGCGGACGATTTGCTTTGTACTGATCATACAGGTCGTTCCTAAAGGATTTACCCGAGTGGTCAAAGATCACCGCGACATGGGTCGGCGCATCCGGCCCCGAATTGCCTTCGACATAGCGCTGCAACATGTTGCAAAAGCCTGAAACCGCCCCAATCGGCATCCCATCGGATTTGCGCGTCAGCGGTGGCAGCGCGTGGTAAGCTCGGAAAATGAAGGCCGAGCCGTCGATCAAATGCAGGTGGCTACCCTTGCCGAAGTCCATGGCCTGTTCTCCCTGTGTTCGCGGTCACGCCAACATGCCCGATGCACACAGAGATTGCCAGATGCCCGAAGGTTCAGACACAGTCAAAATTTGCGTTCAAGCGGTTCGACGCTCGCCTGAGAACACACCAAATTTTTCACGCATGTAAGAAATACAGGCCACATTTGCCGCCAGACGGTCATAGCCCTGCGTCTCGTAATCGATCAACGCATTGATATCCCCAACCCGATGATTGTCCACCCAAATGTGGCTCGCATGCGGATGGGCGTCATAGTTGGTCAGAACCAATCGGTGCCCATTGCGTTCATACATGCCCGACAACCAGACATCATCAACGCTCCACAGGACTTCAGGGATCTCAAAGGCGTCATCTTGCAGATACTCCGGTCGGATCAACACCCCTCCAAACCCTTCGGCGATGTCATCCCGAAATGGGCCACGCGATGGCTTCCAGCGGCCCAAACTGGCCGCTCGCAGCGCGCGATACATCAGCTTTTTCTGCGCCCAGACATGTTTGATTTCCTGTTTCCGCGACTGGATCGCCCGATCGGCGATCACCGCGCCGGGATTTGCCTCTGACACCCGCACAAGCCGCTCGAGCCACTGTGGGTCATATCTTTGGTCATCATCGCAATACACGATCCGCGTATCAGTGCCCCAGTATCGCGCGACCGTTGGCAAAACCTTTGTCGCCGGCCCGAGATCGCGATCAACCCAGATCACCTCACAGCCCGAAGGCAATCCCCGCCTATCAAAGGACCCAAAACCACGCCGACTGTATGATCGAGGAATGTTCAGTTCAATCGCATCCGGCACAAGGCTCTGCTCTTGGATAGACCGAATGGTGGTTTCCAGATGACCGACACGCGGAGGAATGGTTGTCAAAGAGACAATAAGTTGGGGCATGTCATTCAAGCGCAGTCAATTTATTCGCAGCACACAGGTACAGCGCTTGTCTGAGCTTTACAACATACCCTATTGAAATCTGAACTTTAGTGCTGTGACCTTATAAAGGTGCCGTTGTTCAACTCTTTAAAGGCTTGCCGTAGTTCAGCACGTGTATTCATCACAATCGGCCCGTGCCAAGCCACGGGCTCCTGAATAGGGCGACCCGCCACCAGCAAAAACCGCACCCCGTCCTGCCCAGCCTGCACAGTCACCTCATCTCCACTCCCGAAGCGCACCAGGGTGCGGTTGCCCGACATGTCTCGAATGTTCAACTCTTGCCCTGCAACCTCTTTTTCTACCCGCACGCCAACGGGATTGGCTGCATCTCGAAACCGGCCCGCCCCTGCAAAGACATAAGCAAATGCATTTGCCCGTGTATCAACCGGCAAGGTCTTTTTCACACCGGGGGGAACCGAGACATCCAAGTAGAGCGGATCTGCGGCAATCCCATCCACCGGTCCTGATTTTCCCCAAAAGTTGCCAGTGATGATTTTCACCTTTGTCCCGTCATCATCGATGATTTCAGGAATGTCGCTTCCTTGGATGTCCTGATACCGCGGTGCCGTCATCTTCAGAGACGAGGGCAAATTGGCCCAAAGCTGAAAGCCATGCATCCGTCCTTGGGCCGAACCGCGCGGCATTTCCTGATGCAGGATCCCGGACCCGGCGGTCATCCACTGCACCGACCCGGCTCCCAGAAGCCCCTGATTGCCCAGACTGTCACTATGCTCGACCTCGCCGTCGAGCACATAAGTGATGGTCTCAATGCCGCGATGCGGATGCCAAGGAAATCCTTTTTCAAACTGTGCAGGATCGTCGTTGCGGAAATCATCCAACAACAGAAACGGATCGCTCGCCTCCGGCTCCCCAAAGCCAAAAGCACGATGCAGATGAACCCCAGCTCCTTCCAAAGTAGGCTGAGCCAGGCTTGTCGATGTCACGGGACGAAAGGTCATTGTGCGTCTCCTCGCAGTGTTGCGAGAAAACTAATTTGCACAGCCAGGCATGAAAACGCAGATTTACGCACACACTTGGTGCAAAGGCTCAGACTTTGCCTTCAAAATCCTTGTGCACCAACTTGGCATCACAATAGGAACATTCAACAAACCCCACCGCTTGCGGGATCATCAGCCAAACACGCGGATGACCCAGCGCACCTTCGCCGCCGTCACAGGCTACGCGATAGCTATCAACAATTTTTGTCTCAGGCGCCTCGATGGTCATGGCGTTGGTTCCCTTTCCTATGGCTTTGACCTATCAGCTTTATGATCCAACCCAGAGGCAGGAGCAAGCTTCCCCGTGACACAGGACGCAATCCGTATCAAAGACCTTCGCAAAACCTACGCGGGGGGCAAGCAGGCGCTCAAAGGGGTCGATCTGAACGTGCCCGCGGGTTCGGTTTTTGGTCTATTGGGCCCAAATGGCGCCGGCAAATCGACAATGATCAACATCATGGCGGGTCTGGTGACAAAAACATCGGGCCAGGTCGATATCTGGGGCTGGGATCAGGACAAGAACCCACGCCAATCGCGCGCGGCCATCGGCGTCATGCCGCAGGAACTGAATCTCGACCCGTTTTTCACACCGCGTGCTGCGCTGGAAGTTCAGGCCGGGCTTTATGGTGTCCCTAAGGCCCAGCGCCGCAGCGATGAAATCCTCGAGATGGTCGGCCTCACCGACAAAGCCGAAGCCTATGCCCGAACCCTCTCAGGCGGCATGCGTCGCCGACTATTGCTGGCCAAAGCTCTGGTTCACCACCCGCAGATTCTCGTACTGGACGAACCTACCGCTGGCGTTGATATCGAACTGCGTCAGATGTTATGGGAAAATGTCCGCAAATTGAACCGCGACCGCGGCATGACCATCATTCTCACCACGCATTATCTCGAGGAAGCGGAAGAAATGTGTGATGAGATCGCGATTATCAATCACGGCGAAAAGGTCACTCAGCAAAGCACGCAAAGCATGCTCGGCCAGCTGGACGCCAAAACCATGGTCATCTTGCCCGAAACGCCCCCCGCAGCACTTCCTCAAGCCGACGGGATTATAGTCGACACCCGTGAAGACGGGGCGCTCGCCTTGACCTACCGCAGTTCAGAGACCTCAGCAGAAGACGTGCTTGCCTGCGTCCACGCCGCCAGTATTCGCATTCGGGACGTGCGAACAGAACAGGCCGATCTAGAGGATGTCTTCCTCTCGCTTACAAGTACTCGCAGCACCTGAACCGCCTTCTTCTTTTCCAAAATACTCTGGGGGAGACGCCTGAAAGGCGGCGGGGGCAACGCACCCCACTCCGCCGGTCGCTTAATCACGCACCACGCGCCAACATGCGTCCCAATGGGCGCCCCGCCAGAATATGCACATGAAGATGAGGCACTTCCTGAACACCATCTCGACCTGCATTGGCGATCATTCGGAAGCCATCGGCCTCAAGCCCCTCCATTTTGCACACCTCCCCAACGGCCCGGACATAATCCACAATCTCCGCCTCGCTGGCAGCCTGCGCAAAATGGTCAAAACACACGTAAGGCCCTTTTGGGATCACCAGAACATGGGTTGGCGCCTGGGGCTGGATATCCCGAAAGGCAAGGCTGTGGTCTGTCTCAAGCACCGTGTTGTTCGGAATTTCCCCCCGCAGGATTTTAGCAAAGATATTCTGGTCGTCGTAGCTATAGGCCATAGGTGTCCTCAATCTGAGAAAAGGTGGTCGAGATGCACGATATCACGCGCGGTGTCCTCTGACACGGTCAGGAACGCCGCAAGTGGACGTGCATTCACCTCATAGGAATCAATCTCTCGGATTCGATCATGGTGTGCGAAACCCGCATCGCGGATTCGGTCGCTCTCATGCACCAAATCGTTGCGCACCGTTGGCAAGAGGCGCTGAAGCGTTTCTGCCGGCGTACGTTCACCTGCCAGACCGACACGCATCGCGTGGCCAATCAGGTAATCGTCTGAAAAGTCGCACTCAATTTCAAGGATGCGGGTTGTCGACCGGTCTCGCCCAAAATCTTCCAAAAGATCCAGATTGGCCGGGTCCATGCAGACGATTAGCCGATTGGTATCATAGTAATCAAACAGCATGCGCATCAGAGCCTTCCGGTGGCGGTGCCGTTTGCCCATTGTTGACTGGATCCCCCCGAGATCAGGCAGATCGCAGCTGTCCTCATTAAACAGATATTCGATGCAGGGAATGTTGGTCATATTGCGAATACGGTCGAGCAACCGCTTGGCCACATGCCATTTCTTGCTAACAATGATCAGCATTTCGCGTTCGCGACCAAGCGAGCTTTCTGTTTCCCAAAACCGTGGAGCAAACCGTCGTCCGATCCTGCCCTTTTCAGACAGGAACTTATACAGCGACCGCCCCTCGTTCGAGATCTGAAAATACTGCCCCTCTGAGGAATACAACACGCCGAGCCTGCGGCGCAGCTCCGTTGCTTCTGGGCTCACCTTGCGCGCGAACAGGAAATCCTGACTGAGCAACATGTCGTAGTGATCGTTATACAGCACAATCGGCATGCCGTAGTCGGAGAACATCAGAAACGTCAGCGTCCGGCTGTCGATTTCATGGGTCGGCACAAGATGGCGCACCAGTGTTTGAAAGAAGGTTTCATCCGGGATCCAGGTGGTCCGGAAAAACTTCATGACATCTGGTCTTTTGTGGGTGAAATCCAGAATCCACTCAACAGTCCGTCGCCGCAGGCACCACCACTGCGACCCGATCATGATCTCAAGATCATCCGGGATAGCCCGGCGCAGCCCGAGCTTTTTCTGCAACTCGAACATCGCATAGAACCGGCGCTTTTGGGTGCGTTCGTTGAACCAATGGCGATAGATCAGCCGCTCTTCCTTCCAGCCCGTCTTGATCCAATCGGAATGGAAGTAATCAAAGCTCTCGACATAGTCGCAGTCGCGTCGGTCCAGAAACTCATGCGCATATTCCGCCGATTTGATCGCCATACAATCGCCGGACAACATGTAAAAATGCGTCGCGCGTGGAAAAGCATCAATCGCGGATTGCACCGCGTTCAACGTGGCCTGAACGAGGCTCCACTCCCCCCAGCCACATTTGATCCGCTTCTGCGCAAAGGTGACATGATGGTTATCCGCAAGGGCCGTCCGGATTTGATGATACGCCGCTTTCGGCGCGCTGGCGTCAAAATGGATCGCGATGTAGTCGCCTGCCGCCGTAAGACTGTTGGCCTGACGGATGATCGCGTCAGGGTCTTTGTGGCACAGCAATATAAAGGCAATTTTTGCCATTCAGGAAACCATCTGCCCTATTATTGTCTGATTGTTTATGTTGATAGAGGTGAACAGGCATTGAATAAACCTGCTTTCTTTGATTTTTTACGGGAAAGTTTGCGCCAGTAACAACAACATGGCGGACAGGACGGAGGCAGCGGGCATGGGGTTTCCAGGCACTTGGATGACCGAGAGCGAAAGTGTGGTGTATCGGGTTGTACCCAAGTGCGCCTGCTCGACCATCGGTCAAATCATGTATTATTCCGATCAGGGCGAGTTCTTTGACGGCGATATTCACGATGCCAAACAGGGAATGCACAAATGGGCGCTGGAAAACAGCCAGCCCGCCATCAAGGCCAATGTGAAGACCCGCACCAGCTATGCCTTTACATGTGTGCGCAACCCTTACACGCGCATTCTGTCATCCTTCTTTGACAAGATCTGTGGCATCCAGCGCAATGGTCGCCGCTATCGTGGCAATCTTGTTCCACTGCTGATTCAGAAATACGGCATCGAGGTTGGCGGAGATGACGGTAAGCACGAGTTTGACCAGATCCGCAGCTTTCGCCGTTTTCTCCTGTTTGCCCGTGACACCATTCGCTGGCGTCGCCCAATGGAGCCTGACATTCACTGGTCCGCCATGTCAGGTCATGTCAGCACCTTCATCGTGAATGGCGGGCGCTACAACAAAATCTTCTGGACCGAACAGTTCAACGACGGCATGCAACAGGTTTTGGACAACATCCAGACGCCTCACGCCGTCGATCTTGCCGCGATTCCCCGTTTCAATGAATCCGAAGGCCACGGTCCCAAACGCGCGCATCCCGTCGAAGACTATTTCGACGATATGTCGATGCATCTGGTCTATGAGATCTACAAACGCGATTTTGACCTGTTCAAATACGACTTTGAAGATCCGTCCAACAAAATGCCCATCGGTGAGATTGATCTGGACGAGGTTCACGCCAAACTGGGGGACTAAGACCCCATCAAAGACGGTGGGCCGGATTACGCGTCGGCTTGCATCAGCGGGAAAAACACCCCACGCGACCAAACTCCGATCTGTCCATCGTGTTCCACGGCCAGATCAACCATGCGGTAAAAGCTCTTGCGATCGATCCGCGCCTCTAGTCCATGTCGCACCATGACATATGGCGCGGGCTCGCCCGATGCCTCGTCGACCTCGCAGCGCAACAAGGTTTCGGCCCCAACAATAGCAATGTCCCCGACGTTGGTTGTGAAACTCAGAACCTGCTCGTTCCCTTCTCCGACCGCGTCAAAATCCACCGCGACAAAGGGGACATCCTCGACCTGAATGCCGACTTTTTCCACTGGCGTGACAAGATAATACAGCCCATCCTCGATTTTTAGGATCGAGGCGAACAACCGCACCATTTCGGGGCGGCCAATCACGCCCCCCTCGTGGATCCAGGTTCCATCCCGTTTGATCTGAATATCCAGATCACCTGAAAAAGGGGGATTCCACTCCTGCACCGGTGGCAGTTTCTTGCCACTTGCGGCCTTTGCCGCCGCTGCAAGGCCCTTTGCCGAAGGGGTCACGCGATTTTGTGCGCTCATTGCTTTTGCCATTTCCTGTCCACGCGATACACTCATACGCAAATGGTTTGATTGCAATGGAGAGTACGCATGACCGAGGCCGAAAATCTGGTCGCCGACATTGAGGCACTGGAAGAAAAACTGGCCGAGGCCAAGCGCTCGATCACCGCGCGGTTTATTGGACAAGAGCGCGTCGTGGATCTGGTGCTCTCCGCGCTATTGTGTGGTGGCCATGGCCTGCTGATTGGTCTACCGGGCCTTGGCAAAACACGCCTCGTGGAAACCCTTTCGACCGTGATGGGGTTAAATGGCAATCGCGTTCAGTTCACCCCGGATCTAATGCCCGCCGATATTCTGGGCTCTGAAGTTCTGGAAACCGGCGCGGATGGCAGCCGCGCGTTCAAATTCATCGAAGGCCCCATTTTCTGTCAGCTTTTGATGGCCGATGAAATCAACCGCGCTTCGCCACGAACCCAATCCGCGTTGCTACAGGCGATGCAGGAAAAAGTTGTCACCGTTGCCGGGGAAACCCGCGACCTTGATGCGCCGTTCCACGTCCTGGCCACGCAAAACCCCATTGAACAAGAGGGCACCTATCCCCTGCCCGAAGCGCAACTTGACCGTTTTCTCGTTCAAATCGACGTAGGTTATCCTGACCGCCAGACCGAACGCGATATTCTGCTGGCCACCACCGGAATTGAAGAAGCTGAGTCGCATCAGGTCTTTACCCCGGATGAGCTGATCGCAGCACAGCAGTTGCTGAGGCGAATGCCAGTTGGCGACGCCGTAGTCGAAATGATCCTCGATTTGGTGCGCGCCTTCCGTCCTGACGATCCCGCCGCGTCTGACCGCGTGAAAGATCTCGTCGCCTGGGGTCCTGGCCCGCGCGCGGCTCAGGCTTTGATGATGACCGTGCGCGCCCGTGCGCTTTTGCAAGGGCGCTTGGCCCCCGCCCCCGAAGACGTGCTGGATATGGCCAAACCCGTTCTAACCCACCGCATGGCACTTACATTTGCGGCACGGGCACGGGGTGAAGATCTTTCCGCCCTTATTGATGAAGTCGCAGGCCAGATGACCAATCGTGAGGCCGCCGCGTGAATGCAGAAGTCACCCAGCTCCGCCGCCGCGCTCAGGAAGAGGCAAGCCGCCTTCCTGCGCTTTTGGCGCGCGCCGAACAACTCGCAGGCACCGTTCTGTTGGGGGAGCACGGCCGACGTCGCGCCGGGCTGGGCGACGATTTCTGGCAATACCGCCCGCTGCAGGTTGGGGACAGCTATCGTCAAATTGACTGGCGTCGCTCCGCCCGTGGCGATGATCAATATGTCCGCGAACGTGAATGGCAGATTGCGCAAAGCGTCCAGATCTGGTTGGATCAAGGCGCATCCATGCGCTTTTCCGATGACAAAAACAGCCCCAGCAAAGCCGACCGCGCCCGCCTGACGGCCTTGGCCTGTGCCATCCTCCTTTTGCGGGGCGGTGAGCGCGTTGGGCTGACTGGATGGTCATTGCCGCCACAACGCGGCGAACGACAAATTGCCCGGTTGGCTGAGGCTTTGTCCCACGATGGCGACAGCGATTACGCCCCTCCGGAAGCACGGGGGATGTTGCCTCATGCCAAGGCGATTTTCGTTTCAGATTTCCTCGGAGACCTCGCCCCCATAGAGGCTGCTTTGACCAAAGCGGCAGATCGTGGCGTGCACGGGGTGCTGTTGCAGATCCTCACCCCCTCGGAAGAAGCTTTCCCATTTCGCGGACGCACTATTTTTGAAAGTGTCGGCAAATCCGTGACACATGAAACACTCAAAGCCTCGGATCTACGCGACCGCTATCTGACGCGGTTGGCTGAGCGCAAGGCGCGATTGGCGGATCTCTGTCACCTGACCGGCTGGCAATATCAGTGCCACCACACAAACCAAAGCGCGCAATCCGCCCTGTTGTGGCTGTACCGCGCGCTTGATGGGGAACACGGATGACAGTGTTTGGTGTATTGGGCTTTTCCAGCCCCTGGCTGTTACTGGCGCTGGCCGCCTTGCCCATCTTGTGGATTATCCTCAGGGCCGTCCCTCCGTCGCCCGTGCGTCGGATGTTTCCCGGTGTGGTTCTTTTACTTGGCCTCAAAGATGAGGATCAGATCACCGATCGAACCCCTTGGTGGCTTCTGTTGCTGCGCATGCTGGCGGTGGCTGCTGTTATCTTGGGCCTCGCTGGGCCCATTCTGAACCCTGAGCAGGATCAGGCCGGCGAAGGCACTGCGCCTTTGCTGATTGTCATGGATGCCAGCTGGGCCTCAGCCCCGGATTGGCGACTTCGACAAGACACATTGGAACGGCTGCTGAGCAAAGCAGGTCGTCAGCAACGCCCCGTCGCGCTTCTGCGATTGACCGATCCGCAACCCATGCCATTCACCACGGCCGATGTCTTACGCACGCGGTTGGGCGGCTTGCAGCCAGAGGCCTGGGAACCGTCTAACAATACCATTGCCCGCACCATCGGGGTGTTGCCTGAAGGTGATTTTGACAGCTACTGGCTCTCAGATGGAATCACGCGCGAGACACGCAAACCGCTGTTGGAGGCGCTTAAGAATCATGGCTCCGTTCGTGTTTTTGAAAGCCCGCGCAGCCCGGTTGTTCTTCTGCCTGCCGTTGCTGAGGATAATCTTCTCAAATTTACCGCATCGCGCCTGCGCCCCGGACCGTCACGAGAAATCACGCTTGTGGCACATGGCAAAGACCCCGCGGGCAATCCTGCGGTACTGTTCCAAAGTCCAATTGCCTTCGAAAGCGGTGCGCTGACGGCAACAACCGATCTCAGCCTGCCTGCTGAACTGCGCGCCCGCATCACGCGATTTGAACTGGCCGGACAACACAGTGCCGGCGCTGTGACCCTGCCTGATGATAGTCTGCGCCGTCGCGAAATCGCCCTGATGGCGGGTCGAGAAGATCGCGAAGGGCTCGAACTGCTCTCGCCCCTGCACTATCTGCGCAAAGCCTTGGCCCCTACTGCCGATCTGCTGGAGGGCGCCCTTGAGACGGTGCTGCCTGCCAATCCCGATGTGATTGTGCTGGCCGATGTCGCGCGCCTTTCTGCGGGGGAAGAAGAGGCCATCACTGAGTGGCTCAACAAAGGTGGTCTGTTGCTGCGGTTTGCTGGCCCTCGTCTCGCCGCAAGTGATGTCAGCCGTTCGAATGAAGACCCCTTGATGCCGGTTCGTTTGCGCGCCGGAGGCCGGTCAGTTGGTGGTGCAATGAGCTGGGGGGAACCCAAAACTCTGGCCTCCTTCACAGAAGGCAGCCCCTTCTTTGGCCTGACATTCTCAGACGAGATTGTGGTCAACAGTCAGGTGGTGGCCCAGCCCGACCCGACATTGGCAGACCGCGTGGTGGCCCAGCTTTCTGATGGCACGCCTTTGGTCACACGCAAAACGGTCGGACAGGGGCAGGTCGTGTTGTTCCACGTCACGGCCAATGCGGAATGGTCGACGCTGCCTTTGTCTGGTTTGTTTGTGCAGATGCTTGAGCGTCTGGCCGTCTCTTCAACGTTGCAGCCCGAGGCCGACACCCTGGAGGGCACGACGTGGCAGCCTATCGCTGTGTTAGATGGGTTTGGCACCCTGGCCAACGGAGATACACTGCCTGGAGTGAATGGCACAGATCTGTTGACCGCGGAGCTTGGGCCGGATCTGCGCCCCGGACTATATAAGGGGGAAGATCGGACACTTGCGCGCAACACCATTTCCGCAGATCGCGAAATGACCCCTATGATTTGGCCAGATACCGTCCCCGTAGATGGCCTGTCCCGCCCTCAAGAGCGGCCTTTGGCCGGATTTCTCCTCGGTTCGGCGATCGCCCTGCTTTTGGGGGATGTTCTGGCGGCGCTGGCCCTATCTGGACGTCTATTTTCTCCACGTGCTGCGGTGGTTCTTGTCGCATTTGCCCTGTCGCCGCAGATGTCAGAGGCGCAGGACGATCTGGCAATCAGTGCAACCTCTGATGTCGTCTTTGCCCATGTGCTCACCGGCGATCAGCGACTTGATGACCTGTCGCATGCGGGTCTCAAAGGGCTGGCGCAGACGCTCTTCTTTCGCACATCCGTCGAACCTGCGGATCCTATGGGTGTCGATCTGGAACAGGATGAGCTTGCCTTTTTTCCGTTTCTGTATTGGCCCATTTCGCCCGATCAGCCCACACCCTCATCTGAGGCCTATGCCAAGCTGAACGCCTACCTGCGTTCTGGCGGGCTCATTTTGTTTGATACCCGCGACGCCGATATCGCTGGATTTGGAGCCAACACTGCCAATGGCCGCAAGTTGCAAGAATTGGCCTTAGGCCTCGACATCCCACCGCTGGAACCGGTGCCCGAGGATCATGTACTGACCCGCGCTTTCTATCTTCTTCAGGATTTTCCCGGCCGCTATTCCGGTCGCGAAGTCTGGGTCGAAGCCGCCCCGCCAGACGCCGAATTGGTCGAGGGTATGCCGTTTCGCAATCTCAATGACAACGTCACGCCCATTGTAATCGGCGGCAACGACTGGGCCTCCGCCTGGGCCGTCGATGACAGGGGCATTCCGAGCGTGCCGCTTGCTCGTGGCTTTGCCGGTGAAAGGCAACGTGAGATTGCCTATCGCTTTGGCGTCAATCTGGTGATGCATGTGCTGACGGGTAACTACAAATCCGATCAGGTTCACGTGCCTGCTTTGCTTGATAGGTTGGGCCAATGACCGGACACATCGTTTTTGACCCGCTTCTGCCATGGATGATTATTGTCGCTCTTGGCGCTATGGCCGTTGTCGGCGTGGTTCTGGCTCTGTGGCGCGGCCTCTCGGGATGGGCACTTCGGCTTCTGGCGGGCGTGGTTCTCGTTGGTGCTTTGGCGCAGCCTTCGTATCAGATCGAAGACACCGCACCGCTCAATGACATCGTTCTGATGATCGTCGACGAAAGCGCCTCACAGCGGCTGGCTGAACGTGCGGGTGTGACCTCTGAGGCCGCAGAGACCTTGGTTGCAACGCTCGAAGCCCGTCCAAACACCGAAGTGCGTCGTATCCCCGTGGGAGATGGGGACGGCGATGCGGGCACTCAATTGATGACGGCACTGTCTGCCGCGCTGGCCGAGGAGCCCCGGGGACGGATCGCCGGGATCCTGCTTCTATCAGATGGCCGATTGCATGATCTCGAACGCGCGCCCGACCTACCTGCGCCCTTGCACCTGTTGCTCACTGGAAAAGACACCGATTGGGATCGACGGCTTATCGTGCGCAATGCTCCGGCCTTTGCCATTCTAGGCGAAGAGGTAGAGCTGACCCTGCGCATCGAAGATCAAGGCGCGGCACCCGGAGACCTAAGCAGTGACATCTTAATTTCCGTTGACGGTGAACCGCCGCAACAGTTTTCGGTCCCTGTTGGGCAGGATCTGCACCTCCCCATCACACTTCCGCACGGCGGAATGAATGTAATCCAATTTACCGTACCCACCGCAGAAGGGGAACTGACGGACCGCAACAACACTGCTCTGGTCCAGATCAATGGTGTGCGCGACAGGTTGCGTGTTCTTCTTGTTTCCGGCGAACCCCACGCGGGCGGGCGCACATGGCGCAATTTGTTGAAATCTGACAGCTCGGTCGATCTGGTTCATTTCACCATTTTGCGACCACCTGAAAAACAAGACGGCGTACCAGTGGATGAGCTTTCACTGATCGCCTTCCCTACTCGTGAGCTGTTTCTGGAAAAGATCGAAGATTTCGATCTGATCATTTTTGACCGATACAAGCGCCGGGGCATTCTACCATCGATCTATCTCGACAATGTTCGCAACTATGTCGAACAGGGTGGGGCGGTTCTAGTGGCCGCTGGTCCCGATTTTGCCAGCGCCGATTCAATCTATCGCTCGCCCCTGGCCGAAGTCTTGCCCGCAGAACCTACCGCACGTGTAGTCGAAGAGGGCTTTCGCCCCACGGTGACAGACCTGGGTCAACGTCATCCGGTCACCTCGGGATTGACCGGCGCAGAGAACTGGGGACGTTGGCTACGTCAAATCGAAGTGGAACCTCGAAGCGGCCAGACGGTTATGCAGGGTATCGACAAACGCCCGCTTCTGGTTCTGGATCGTGTTGGTGAAGGCCGCGTTGCGCTTTTGGCCTCAGATCATGCCTGGCTCTGGTCACGCGGGTATGAAGGTGGGGGACCTCAGCTTGAGCTTTTGCGCCGTCTGGCGCATTGGATGATGAAAGAACCAGAGCTTGAGGAAGAGGCGCTCTGGGCAGAGGCCGCAGGTCAGACCCTTCGGGTGATCCGCCGCACTCTTGCCGTAGACGCCGCACCGATCACCATCACACATCCAGACGGAACCTCTCATGAGATCACGCTAAGCGAGGTAAGCCCTGGGCGGTTCGAAGCCACCTATGACGGCCCGGAAATTGGCCTTTATCGTTTGAGCGATGGCGATTTGAGTGCGGTAATTGGATTAGGCCCGGCTGCCCCTCGGGAATTCGAGGAGACCATCGCAAGTGCCGAGGCTCTCACACCGTTGATCGAAGCCTGGCGTGGCGGGGCATTGCGATTGCAAGACGGCCTGCCAAACATCCGCAACATCCGCGCCGGCAGACCTGCGGCGGGGCGGGGTTGGATTGGGCTAACACCTCGGAATGCTTCGGAAACTCTGGATGTGCGCCAGACCCCGCTTCTGCCATCTTGGCTGGTGCTGGTTCTGGCGTCTCTCATGATTATCGGGGCCTGGTTGCGAGAGGGCCGCTCGGTCTAGGGCAGATCAAAAACCACTGCCTCCTCAGACCAACCATCGACTGAATCTTTGGCCCGTACCAGAACCTGCGTTGCACTGTCTGGAACAGAGATACCACTCTGCGACCGCGTAAAAGGCTGCTCATTCACGTGAGGATGCGCCAAAACCCGTGTTCCCAGAACCGTACCGTCCAAGGCCTCAACACGCCAGCCATCCGCATAGTGATCCCAGCCCGTATCCGGATGTGACAGGGTTACGGAAAACCGCCATGTGCCGCCGCTTGGACTGGCCATGACATCGACTATCTGCGGTGGATCGGCCTGCAGGCCGGTTGCCGCGAGTATAAACAGTAAAAAATATCTCATGGCCCTATCATACCACGCGCTCAGTTTGTCGAAGTCACATCCGCTTGAGCCTGCGTCCGCAGATTGTCATCACACACATCCAAAAGAACACGGCGGGACTGAGAGGCAAACTCTCTGCGCAAAATCACCCCAAGCGTGAACACCACCGCGACAATCAATGCCCACCCACCGGCCAACCACGCTGTGGAGGCAATGCCGAAATAGACCGACCGTAGGCCGCGATTGTATGAGCGTGCACCGGCAATATTGATCGCAGCAGCTTTCATCGCACGTGGCTCGGCAGATGGATGGTCCGGGTCGTTGGGCACAGCCGCCATCAATACAGAACAGTAGCCAAACAGCCGATGCGACCAGACGAATTTCAAAAAGGCGTTGGTTGCAAACCCCAACATGACGATCAGCTTGATCTCCCAAACAACGTCCGGCGCCGCCGCTTGGGTTAGGTCTTTGGCCAATCCACTGACCAATTCGGCATTCCCCAGCAGCGCCATGCCACCACCAATGGCGATCATGCTGGCCGAGGCAAAAAACGCCGTGCCCTGACGCAGACTTGTGACGATCTGGCTGTCAAATATCCGGGGATCGCGCGTGACAAAGACCAACATCCACTCTCGCCGATACTGAGCCATCAAATTAGACGTCGACGGTCGCGCAGCCGGAGCATTTTCGATCATCAGCGTACAGGCAATCCAGCAGAGCAGCAGCAGCCCGACCGCCGAGGCATCAAGTAACGTGAAGGGTGTAATGAGGTCAGCGAAGGTCATCAGAAGGGTTTGACCACCACAACCCAAAGGATCGCAATGGCGCCTAACACGCTCACTTCATTGAAGATGCGTAGAAACACATCACTTTCGCGGAACTCGCCTTTGCGCGCACGCAGCACCAGTTTGCCAATCCACACATAATGCGCCGCCAAAAGCGCCACCAAGGTCAGTTTCAGATGTACCCAAGCAGGCCAACCCCAATCCCACGCCAGCACAAGCCCCGTGCCCAGCGCAATGACCGCAAGCCCGGCAGAAAACCGATACAGTCTGACGGTGAGATCTCCCAAAGGGCCAAATTCCCCCAAACGATCCCATTCGCGCTTCCAGTAGATCAAAGCACGGGGGACGGCGAAGATCGACGTCATCCAGCCCATTACGCAGAGAAGATGTATGATTTTAACCCAGTCCATGGCGCTAGATGACCTGTTTGCCCGTGCCTTGGCAAGCCGCCAACATATCGCATGGAAAAATCAGGACTCGCGTTTTCGGAATTTTGGTTATATAAAATGACCAATTCATGGAGGGCCCTTGATGGACATGCCAAACCCCAGCGCCAGCGTTATTGGTCGCAAGGCACGTATTGTCGAACGTTTACAAAGCGTTCTACCAAAAGATTCCGTCATCTCGGACGAGGCAGAAACACGCGCCTATGAGTGTGACGCCCTGACCGCTTACCGGTGCCCTCCATTGGCGGCTGTGTTGCCCCGCACCACACAAGAGGTCGCAGAGGTGCTCCGGATCTGTCACCAAGAGGGTGTACCTGTTGTGCCGCGTGGTGCGGGAACCTCTCTGGCCGGGGGCTCATTGCCGACTGCCGATTCCATCATCCTGGGCGTTTCGCGCATGACGCAGGTGCTTGAGGCGGATTATGACAACCGCTTTGTGCGGGTCCAGACCGGTCGGACCAACCTCTCGGTCACCGGCGCCGTGGAAGAGGAAGACTTTTTCTACGCCCCTGACCCGTCGTCACAATTGGCCTGCGCCATCGCGGGCAATATCGCCATGAACTCAGGTGGCGCGCATTGCCTGAAATATGGCGTGACCACCAACAATCTTCTGGGGGTCACCATGGTTCAGATGGATGGCACCATCGTTGAAATCGGCGGTGCGCATCTGGATCCCGGCGGATTGGATTTGCTGGGGGTCATCTGTGGATCTGAGGGCCAGCTTGGTGTTGTGACCGAAGCGACCCTGCGGATCTTGCGCAAACCCGAAGGAGCCCGCCCGGTTTTGATAGGCTTTGACAGCAACGAGGTCGCGGGCACCTGCGTCTCGGACATCATCAAAGCGGGCATTTTACCTGTCGCAATCGAGTTCATGGACCGCCCCTGTATCGAAGCCTGCGAAGCTTTCGCCAAGGCGGGCTATCCCATGTGCGAAGCGCTTTTGATCGTTGAGGTTGAGGGCAGCGAAGCAGAAATCCAGGAACAGCTGGCCTTGATCCTGGAGATTGCAAAACGCCACAACCCTGTCGAGCTACGAGAAGCGAAAGACGCCGATGAGGCCGGGCGCATCTGGCTCGGCCGTAAGTCCGCCTTTGGGGCTATGGGCCAGATCAATGACTATATGTGTCTGGATGGCACAATCCCGGTCTCAGAACTGCCCTACGTTCTGCGCCGCATTGGTGAGCTGTCCAAACATTATGGCCTGGGCGTCGCCAATGTTTTCCACGCCGGTGACGGCAATATGCACCCGCTGATCCTGTTTGATGCCAACAAGCCCGGCGATCTCGAACTCTGTGAGGCGTTCGGTGCCGATATCCTGCGTCTTTGTGTCGAAGTGGGTGGCTGTTTGACCGGCGAACATGGCGTGGGCATCGAAAAACGGGATCTAATGCTGGATCAATACGCCCCGGAAGATCTGAACGCGCAGATGTGCGTGAAGGATGTGTTTGATCCCCAGTGGCTTTTGAACCCCGCCAAAGTCTTTCCACTGACATCATCTGAAAGCCGCCGCCATGCCGCGGAATAAGGCGCTCCCCCGGGACAAATTCGAAGAGTACACACATGAGACCTGAGAATGAGGCCGAGCTGGCCGAGATGATCAAAACGGCGGATGGGCCGCTGAGTATCCGCGGTGGCGCCACACGCGGAGTGCTGACTGAAGGAACACCGATTGAGACCGGCGGCCTGTCCGGCATCAGCCTCTATGATCCCGGCGCCTTGACCCTTGTGGTCAAGGCGGGCACCCCTTTGGCCGACATTGAAACAGCGCTGGATACCGAGGGCCAGCGGCTCCCCTTTGAACCGATGGACCATCGCGGCCTGCTGGGCACCTCTGGCGCTCCAACCATTGGAGGTATCGCTGCCGGAAACATCAGCGGCCCCCGCCGGATCCAGGCCGGAGCCTGCCGCGATCTGATGTTGGGCGTTCGTTTTGTAGATGGGCAGGGCACCGTTGTGAAAAACGGGGGCCGTGTGATGAAAAACGTCACAGGCTACGATCTGGTCAAATTGATGGCCGGAAGCTGGGGAAGCCTTGGTGCGCTGACCGAAGTCAGCTTCAAGGTTCTGCCCACCCCCGAAGCCACCGCGACCGTGATCCTCACCGGTCTAAGTGATGAGGACGCGGTGTCCGCGATGTCCAAAGCCCTTGGTTCCCCATTTGATGTCACTGGCGCGGCACATATCTCTGCATCAGATCCAGCAGATGCGAAAACCATGATCCGCATCGAGGGGTTTGAAGGGTCGGTCACGTACCGCGCGGGCGAGCTGCGCGACCTCTTCAAAACACATGACGTGTCGGTTGAAACCGATCCCACACAATGCGCCGCACTCTGGTCCGCCATTCGCGATGTTGAGCCGCTGCAAGGCCGTTCCGGCGATGTCTGGAAAGTGTCCTGCAAACCCTCGGACGGGCCAGAGCTGGCACGACGACTGCAGGCTGAGGCTGTCATGTTTGACTGGGGAGGCGGGTTGATCTGGGCATGTCTCCCTGAAGGAACAGATGCTCGCACCCAGCTTGGCGCCTTTGGCGGACATGCCACATTGGTGCGAGGAGCAGCAAAAACACCACGTTTTCATCCAGAACCCGCGGTTTTGGCCACACTTTCGCAAGGGTTGCGGGATAAATTCGACCCTAGGGGAATACTGAACCCAAGGGTTATGACCGGATGAACCAGACTGTCGTTCTCACTTTCATTGCAATCTTTGCAATTGGCCCGGCGCTTTGCGCTGTGCTGATGCGTCTGCCTGCGCGCAAAAATGCGTTGATGGCCCTTGCGATGATGGTGGTTGCGGCAACATTCGCAGCGCTTTGGCTACACGGGGTTTCGCCCCTCGCCACTTTAAGCGCTCTGTGGATGGGTTGGATCTGTGGGGTTGCGATGTTTGCGCTGGCGCTCTGTCGGCGATTTTATCATCCGCAAACACAGCGTGGGATCACCATCATGGCTTTGATGGCAACCACGCTCCCTTGGTTCGGCCTGGCCACAGCTTTGACATTGACCTGAGGCTCACCTGCCCAGGCATCTGACAGGAACCCCATCAGCATACAGGCCTTAAGGTCTTGTGTGCGACAGGAAGGCTTGCTTGCCATGCAGACGCATTTCACCGAAGACCAGCTGAAAGATCCCGGCATTGAACGCGCAAATGAGATTTTACGCTCTTGCGTGCATTGTGGGTTTTGCACCGCAACTTGCCCGACCTATCAGGTGCTTGGGGATGAGCTGGATAGTCCGCGCGGGCGGATCTATCAGATCAAGGATATGCTTGAGAACGAGCGTGTTCCCGATGAGAAAACGGTCAAACATGTTGACCGCTGCCTGTCCTGTCTGGCCTGTATGACCACCTGTCCGTCAGGTGTCCATTACATGCATCTGGTTGACCACGCGCGCGAGTACATTGAAAACAATTATAAACGCCCCTTCACCGATCGTGCGTTGCGCTGGGTTCTGGCACAGATCCTGCCTTATCCAACACGCTTTCGTCTCGCGCTTCTGGCGGCCAAAATTGGGCGGCCCTTTGCCTTTATGATGCCCGATGACCGGCTCAAGGCCATGTTGGAAATGGCCCCGAAACATATCCCGCCGGTCAGCCGTAATGATGATCCCCAGAGCTTTGCCCCGGTGGAACCGCGCAAAAAGCGCGTGGTCCTGATGACCGGATGTGCGCAAAAGGCCCTCAACACCGATATCAACGATGCCACCATTCGGCTGCTCACCCGTCTCGGCTGCGAAGTCGTCATTCCCGAGGGAGCCGGGTGTTGCGGGGCCCTGACGCACCATATGGGAAAAACCGATCAAAGCCATGCCAACGCGGCGGCCAACATTCAAACCTGGGCCGGTGAAATGGATGGTAAGGGACTGGACGCTATTGTGATCAACACCAGTGGCTGCGGCACGACGGTGAAAGACTATGGCTATATGTTCCGCAATGACCCACTGGCCAAAGATGCAGAACGTGTCTCGGACATTGCCATGGATATCAGCGAGCTGCTGGTCAAACTCGACATCCCTAAGGGGGAGCAGAAGGGCATCAAAGTCGCCTATCACGCTGCCTGTTCGCTTCAGCATGGTCAGAAGATCAAAACCCACCCCAAAGATCTATTGAAGACCGTTGGCTTCAAAGTGGTTGAGCCAGAGAACAGCCACCTGTGCTGTGGATCGGCAGGTACCTACAACCTCATGCAGCCGACAATTTCCAAAGAACTGAAAGCACGCAAAGTCGAAACGTTAGAGGCCAAAACTCCCGATATTATCGCCGCAGGTAACATTGGATGTATGATGCAGATTGGTTCGGGAACAGAGGTGCCGATTGTGCATACCGTTGAGCTTTTGGACTGGGCCACGGGTGGACCGAAACCTCCCGCACTGGGCTAAGCATAAAATTTAAATTACCCTTTGCCCTAATATTGCCGCAACACGAGGCTAAGGCTTGGGCAAAAGGGGCGCGCGCGTGCGGATTTTTCTGACCTTTATTTTGGTTCTTTGTGGAAGCTTTGCATCTGCGCAGGGTTTGTTTTCCTTGGGCAGCGTCGAAGATGGCCGCAAATGGGAAGCGGTTGGCCGTTTGGAAATTGCCGGTGAGGCCTTTTGCACCGGCGCCCTGATCGAGCCAACATTGGTACTAACCGCCGCGCATTGTTTGTTTGATGCCCAAACCGGTGCCCCGGTCAAGGTGGACGATATCCAGTTCTTGGCCGGGTGGCGCAATGGCCGAGCCTCGGCCTATCGACGTGTACGCGCTGCGGTGGCGCATCCAGATTACCAATTCAAAGGCCCCTCCAACACCGATCGCATTCGCAATGACGTTGGCCTGATCCGCCTGCAACATCCCATACGAAACACCACAGTCACACCATTTCAAACCGACACCCAGCCCCCAAGCGGTGCGCGCGTCGGCGTGGTGTCTTATGCACATGACCGTTCAGAAGCGCCCTCGCTTCAAGAATTGTGCAACGTCTTGGCACAGCAGAATGAAGTCCTGATCCTCAGTTGCGAAGTTGATTTCGGCGCCTCTGGGTCTCCGGTCTTTACCTTTGACGTCAATGGAACTCCGCGCATTGTCTCGGTCGTCTCAGCCAAAGCCGAAGCAAATGGGCAACCTGTCTCGCTTGCCACTCCCTTGCTGGAACCTCTTCAGGCCCTGCGAACGGCACTGGCGGATTATGGCGACAAGGGTGTTGGTTTGATCCCCATGGCTGCAGGCAGCCGTAGAAACACAGGTGCAAAATTTATAAAACCGTAAAAGTTCTGGCCCTTTTGGCCACCCTCGTTTTGCCGTCGATTGCGACGGCTCAATCTCATTTTGACGTAATGGACCGTCGCGGCGAGTTACTTGGCTGGGAAGGTGTTGGCCGCGTTGACAGTCGCAGCGGCTATTGCACCGGCACTTTGATTGCTCGCAATTTGGTTCTGACCGCCGCACATTGTGTTTTTGACGATTCGGGCAAGCTCATTCCACCCGAAACAATGACCTTTCGTGCTGGCTACCATCGTGGTCAATCCATTGCCCAGCGCCGGGTGGTAAAACACGTTGTGGCAGAAGGATATACCGACTTAGGTGGATCACGCATTAGCAACCAATCCATTGCCCACGATCTGGCTCTGCTTAAACTCGATCGGGATATTGTCAGTGCAGAGGCAGATCCCTTCAAAGTCCACAGGACCGCGCTGCGCGACAGAAGAGTCAGCGTCGTGTCCTATGGACGGGGGCGTTCGGAGGTTCTGTCACGGCAGGGAAAATGTGACTATCTGAAAACCTACCGCCACGGATTGATGACCTTTGACTGCGATGTCACCTATGGCTCGTCCGGCGCTCCTATTTTCGCGCGCATCGATGGGCGGTTGCGAATTTTTTCCGTCGTCTCTGCGATGAGCACCGATCCTGACAGGCCCAAAGAAACCATTGGGATGACATTGGCGCATCAAGTGGATGATATGAAGGCGCGACTGCGCAATGATGCCGCTCTTCCCAAAGTCAGTGCAGGCGCCCGACGGGTACAAATCGGCCAGCGCAGCGGGTCGGCAAAATTTGTGCGCCCAAACAACTGAGACCTTGGGGTCTTGAAACCCCAAAAACCCTCCCCAAATCAATAACACCAAGGCGCCGATGATCGGGTCTTGGTTCAGAAAAACGCGCCTGTCCACTGTGGAAGGCGTACCATCTTTAGTTCGGATCGCTCATAGGAGGATTCCATGCGTCATTTTGATTTGACCCCACTGCACCGTGCCACCGTTGGTTTTGATCAGATCGTTGATCTGATGGATCGTGTTTTGACCAACGACACACCACAGGCCGGTTATCCCCCTTACAACATTGAGAAAACCGCGGACGACAGCTATCGGATTTCGATTGCCGTTGCTGGTTTCTCGGATCAGGATCTGGCTATCGAGGTCAAAGAACAGGCCCTTGTCGTGTCTGCAAAGAAAGCCTCGGAAGATACGCCGAAATCCTATCTGCATCGCGGCATTGCAACCCGCGCCTTTGAGCGCCGCTTCCATCTGGCCGACCATGTTCGCGTCACTGGTGCGACCCATGAAGATGGCATGCTGCATATCGACCTGACCCGCGAGATCCCCGAGGCGCTGAAACCGCGTCGCATTGCGATCACCAAACCAAACTCTCAGGTCACACAGAAAGATGTCGTGGACGCAGAAGCGGTAAACTGACCCTCCCCCTTTACCCAATGTGTTCACAAACGGCCTCGGACATCTGTCCGGGGCCTGTTTTCTTTGAGACCTTGACTGAATTGATGTGGGCGCTATCCACCCTATATGGATTGGCGCTCAGTAAATTTCGATTGGAACCGCGCGCGGGCATTTTTGATCACCGCGGAAGAAGGATCTTTGTCTGCGGCCGCGCGGGCCTTGGGCATGGCCCAGCCAACGCTGGGCCGGCAGGTCGCAGCGCTTGAAGAAGAGCTCGGGGTCACGCTGTTTGAACGCGTTGGCCGCGGCCTTGAGCTGACCAAAGCCGGTGCAGCGCTTGTTCCGCATATGCGCGCCATGGGCGAGGCCGCGACCGCCGCATCATTGGCCGCAGGAGGGCAATCCCAATCTGTAGAAGGGAATGTCGCAATCACCGCGACCGAACTTTATTCAAGTTGGTTGATGCCCAAAGTGGTTCGGAGACTGCGCGAAATCGCCCCGGGTATATCGCTTGAAATAGTGTCGGCCAATGAGGTGCGTGATCTCAAGCGGCGCGAGGCAGATATTGCCATTCGAAACACCCGACCTGAAGATGCCGACCTGATTGGAAAATTGGTGGCCGAGGACCGTGGCACATTTTTTGCCTCTCCCGACTATCTCGAAAAACTAGGGCCAATGTCGGATCTCGGCGATCTTTCACGGGCTGAGTTCATAGGTTTCGGTGAGCAAGAGGATTATGTCCCGGTCCTGCAACAGTTCGGCATTCCAGTCACCAAAGACCAATTCCCGGTGCACACTAATTCGCACGTGGTCCACTGGGATATGACTCGCGCTGGCATCGGTATCGGCGTCGGCCCCTGTGGTATGGGTGACGCCGACCCGAAATTGCGCCGTGTATTTTCCGACAAACCGACCTTTGACTACCCGGTCTGGCTTGTCGCGCACCGGGAACTGCGAACTAGTCCCCGCGTGCGTTTGGTCTGGGATCTGCTGGCGGAAATGTTGCCGTCCCTCTTACGGACCTAGCCGCCGCCAATAATCGCCCCTGCGGCAAAGACCAGTGCACCACCCAGAACAACCTGAAACGTCGCCTTCCAGAAAGGCGTGTCCATGTATTTGTTCTGGATCCAGACGATGGCCCAAAGCTCAACAAAAACAACCACCAGCGCAAGAATTGTCGCGGTCCAAAAGTCCGGGATCAAATAGGGTAAGGCATGTCCCAAACCGCCCAGGGTGGTCATCACACCCGACGCGATTCCGCGTTTCACAGGTGAGCCGCGCCCTGAAAGTTGGCCATCATCTGACGCAGCTTCGGTGAACCCCATCGAAATCCCCGCCCCAACTGAAGCGGCCACGCCTACGAGAAATGTGGTCCAGGTGTCTTGCGTGGCAAATGCCGTGGCAAATATCGGCGCCAGCGTTGAAACTGACCCATCCATCAATCCCGCGAGACCCGGCTGCACATAGGTCAACAGAAACTGCCGCCGCGCAGTTTCATCTTCTTTGTCTCGTGCATCTGACGAGAGATGTTCCTCGATCAACCGATCTGCCCCGGCCTGATGGCCCGCTTCGGCGGCGGCCAAATCACCAAGAAGTTCCCGCGTGGCCGCATCGGTACTGTTCTGAGCCGCCGCTAGATAGAACCGCTCGGCATCGTGCTCCATCACTTTGGCTTCTTCCCGAATGCGTTCAAGGGACAGGTTCTGGATCAACCACACGGGTCGACGCGCATAGTAGCCTGCCACATGCTCGCGTCGGATCAAGGGAATGACATCTCCGAACCGCTTGCGATGCATTTCGATCAACCGGTGGCGGTGACCATCTTCTTCCTCAGCCATACCCGCAAAAACCGCAGCACTTTCAGGGAAATCCCCGCGCAGTTGCTCTGCGTAGGTTCGGTAAATTCTAGCGTCATCCTCTTCGGAGGAGATCGCCAAAGCCAGGATTTCCTGCTCGCTAAGATCTTTGAAATTCCGCCGCTGAATGGTGAATCGCATTTCACGCCCTCTTTAGAATAATTCTAATCTATAGAGCTATGCGGTGGCTGCAATGCCGAAAACTAAACTCATCAGTTCAGAATCACTTGAATTCTAAACCGTTCGGTTTATTTATCTAAACAGATTAGTTTAGAAAGGTGTTTCCATGACACGTATCGTTTTCGCCGCACTGCTTGCTCTGACTGCCACTCATGCCTCCGCGAGCCTGACACCCATCCCCTTCCCCATTCTAACCTTTCCCCCAGAGGAAACTGAACCTGTGACCAAAGGGTGCAGCAATATCACAACCTCGCAGATCACCTGTCAGTGACTTCGGGTTTCTTGCGGGATAGAGAAACCTCCCGGTATAGTGATTGGATAACAGGAGACGCACTGTATGACCGCAGAGGCCACCGTCCGCAAAGGGCGCAAATACGATCAGGTGCTTGAGGGCGCACGCGAGGTTTTCCTCCGTGACGGTTTCGAAGGATCAAGTGTCGACGATATTGCGCGCCAGTCGGGGGTCTCAAAGGCCACTCTTTACAGTTATTTTCCTGACAAACGTCTGTTGTTCATGGAAGTCGCTTCCGCTCAATGCCGCCACCAAGCTGAGGAAGCGCAAACCACTATCGACATGACACAGCCTCCGCACATAGTGCTGACACAAGTTGGACATACGTTTCTGAACTTCATCTACTCAGAAATCGGGCAGCGCATCTTTCGCATTTGTGTCGCAGAATCAGATCGGTTCCCGGAACTTGGGCGGGAATTTTATCAATCCGGCCCCCTGATCGTGCACCGTGCGATCAAAGAATACCTGTCCATTTCGCAAGAGCGAGGTGAGCTTAGAATTGACGATCTGAATTTGGCCGCAGATCAGTTTGTCGAGCTGTGTAAAGCAGATCTTCATCCCAAACTGATTTTTGGCATTCAAACTTGTTTTTCTGAGGTCGAAATTGGTCGCATTGTGGATGGCGCCGTCTCCACCTTCATGGCACGTTACGGCACATAAATGGCCTCCTTTTCGGGGGCGTAAGCCATTGAAGAGGGCACAATGAAAACCGTTTCGGAAAATCGGGCATTTGGTGGGGTTCAGGGCGTGTATTCCCATGCCTCCGAGGTCTGTGGATGTGACATGACCTTTGGTCTGTTTTTGCCAGAAGAGGCCAAATTCACACCGGTTCCAGTTCTTTGGTATCTGTCTGGCCTGACCTGCACGCACGAAAACGCAATGACCAAAGCGGGTGCACAGGCCTGGGCCGCTGAGGCCGGAATCGCGCTTGTTTTCCCCGATACTTCGCCACGCGGTGACGATATCGCCAATGACGAAGCCTACGATCTTGGTCAAGGCGCCGGGTTCTACGTCAATGCCACTCAAGACCCATGGGCCCCGCATTTCAAAATGTGGGACTACATCGCGACCGAATTGCCCGCACTGATTGGTGAAAACTTTGCCGTCGACATGGATCGTCAAAGCATCACGGGTCATTCGATGGGCGGCCACGGCGCTCTGACACTGGCGATGAACCTGCCGGGCCGCTTTGTCTCGGTCTCTGCCTTTGCCCCCATCGCCAACCCCACTGAAAGCGACTGGGGTCGCAAGCAGCTTGGCGCTTACCTGGGCGACGACACAGCAGCCTGGTCCAAACATGACGCGACTTTGTTGATGGCAGAAAAAGGGTTTGATGGCCCGGTGCTGATCGATCAGGGCGCCGACGACCAATTCCTTGAGTTGCTCAAACCCGAAGCTCTGGCGCAGGCCATGATGGCCAAACGCCAAGAGGGTGCGTTCCGGATGCAAAAGGGTTATGACCACTCATACTTCTTTGTCTCGAGCTTTATGGAAGACCATGTGGACTTTCACGCCGAGGCGCTTCACGGAGCATAACGCATGAGCGAATATGACTATGATCTGGTCATCATTGGATCTGGCCCTTCGGGCCGGTCCGCGGCCATTCAGGCGGGGAAACTCAAACGCCGGGTGCTGGTGATCGATCGCAAAGATCGTTTGGGTGGTGTTTCAGTTCACACCGGGACCATTCCCTCGAAAACCCTGCGCGAAACCGTCCTGAACCTAAGCGGATGGCGTGAACGCAGTTTCTACGGTCGCTCGTATCGTGTGAAAGATCAGATCAGCGCAGATGATCTGAAAGCGCGTCTCCACATGACCCTCGATTATGAAGTGGACGTGCTGGAGCACCAGTTCAACCGCAACCATGTGGAAACGCTCAACGGCAAAGCCAAGTTTGTCGGCCCACATGAGATCGAAGTGGCGACGGAAGCGGGCGACAGCACGCGCATCACTTCGGCCAAGTTTCTGATTGGCACAGGCACAAAAACTTATCGGCCCGACTATGTGCCCTTCAATGGCAAGACCGTTGTGGATGGTGACGAGTTTCTGGAAATGGACGAGATCCCCCGTTCTCTGGTTGTCATTGGCGCGGGTGTGATCGGCGTTGAATATGCCACCATGTTCTCGGCATTGGATGTGCGTGTCACACTTGTTGAACCGCGCGACACCTTTCTTGACTTTATCGACCGTACATTGATTCAGGATTTCACCCACCAGATCCGCGAAAACGGTGTTGATCTACGTTTGGGGTCTGCGGTCGAAAGTATCGAAGACGCAGGAACACATGTCGAAGTCACCCTGGAAAATGGGCGGCATGTGCGAGGTGAGATGCTGCTGTTCGCGGCGGGCCGAATGGGCGCGACCGACTCGCTCAATCTCGAAGCGGTTGGTTTGGAAACGGACCATCGCGGACGCTTGAGTGTCGACCGGAAATCATACCAGACAGACGTTCCCTATATCTACGCAGCGGGCGATGTGATCGGGCACCCGTCACTGGCGTCAACTTCGCTTCAGCAAGGACGCGTTGCCGCCTGTCACGCATTGGACACCCAGTCGCTTCCTGAAAGCCCTTGGTTCCCATATGGCATCTATTCGGTGCCGGAAATGTCCACCTGTGGCATGTCGGAAGAAGAGCTCAAAGAGCGTGAGATCCCCTATGAAGTGGGCGTGGCTCGGTTCCGCGAAACCTCGCGCGGGCATATCATGGGTCTGGAACACGGCATGCTCAAAATGCTGTTTTCGCTGAAAACCCGTCGGGTTCTGGGCGTGCAGATTGTTGGTGAAGGCGCAACCGAGCTGATCCATATCGCTCAGGCGGTTCTGAACCTAAAAGGCACAGTGGATTACTTTGTCCAGAACACCTTCAACTATCCGACCTTGGCCGAGGCCTACAAAATCGCCGGTCTGGATGCCTTCAACCGCATGCCGATCCCGGAAGAGTTCAAGGTGAAGAAATCTGCGCCCAAAGCCAAAGCCGCAAAAGCGGACAAACCGGCTGAGGACAAAAAGGACAAGGCGTGACGGTACTCTATATTGATGCCGACGCCTGCCCTGTGAAAGCAGAAGCAGAGAAAGTCGCCACCCGGCACCGGGTGGCGATGAAGCTTGTCTCAAACGGTGGGTTGCGTCTGTCGCAAAACCCGCTGGTTGAGGTTGTGATCGTCGACGACGGCCCCGACGTGGCCGACATGTGGATCGCCGAACGTTGTGGTCCCGGCGACGTGGTGGTCACCGGTGACATTCCTTTGGCGGCCAAATGTATCGAGGCCGGTGCCCGCGTGCTGCGCCACAACGGCGAGCGGTTCACACAAGCCAACATCGGACAACAGCTTGCCATGCGCGATCTGATGGCCGATTTGCGGGCCGCCAATCCGCTTGGGATGCAGGGCGGTGGCAAGGGATTTACCAAAGCGGACCGGTCCCGGTTTCTCGATTCGCTGGAACGCGAGATGCGCGCGGCAAAAACCTGAGTTCTCAATTGCCCCACTCCTGTATTTCAGGCACACCTTCAGCAATTGAAACGGGATGGGTAGCATTTGATGAAGACCTCAGGTTTGGGCATTTTGGCCGCAATGGGCGCCGCCACCTGCTTTTCGATCATCGATATGCTGTTCAAATTTCTCTCCGGAGATTACCCGCTTTACGAGGTTGTTTTCATTCGATCTGTGGTCGCGCTCGCCGTGTTACTTGGCATTTTGATGCCGCTTGAGGGCGGGTTTCACTTGATCCGGACACGCAAACTCAAGCTCCACCTTTTGCGCAGTGCAGCAGTTCTTTTTGCCAATCTGTGCTTTTTCACGGGTCTGGCCATCATGCCGCTGGCCGAAGCCGTTGCAATTGCCTTTGCCACCCCTCTGGTGGTGACGCTGTTGTCCGTTGTCTTTCTCAAAGAAACCGTCGGGCCCTGGCGGTGGGGCGCGATCGCAGGGGGATTTATCGGCATCCTTGTGATCATGCGGCCCGGTGCAGATACCTTTCAAGCCGCAGCCATCCTTCCCCTGCTCGGCGCCTGTGGCTATGCCACGCTCCATGTGCTGACACGATCTGCGGGCGGGACGGAAAAAGCCGCGACGCTTTCGTTTTACCCGACCTTCGGATTCCTCGTAGTGAGTTCATTGGTTGGCCTCGTATTGGGCGGCGGTCAATTGGCGACAGGCGGAGAGAGCGCGGCGCTTGATTTCATATTCCGCGCATGGAAATGGCCCGCCTCGCAAGATTGGATCTATTTCGTAGGCGTTGGCCTTGCGGGATCGGTTGGTGGGTATCTTGTCAGTCAGGCCTATCGCCTCTGTGAGGCCACGTTGATTGCCCCGTTTGAATATGTCGCCATGCCCTTGGCCATCGTCTGGGGGGTGATGTTTTTTGAAGAGTGGCCCGAACTGCCGGTCTGGATCGGATCCGGCTTGATTATTGGCTCGGGCCTTGTTTCAGTCTGGCGGGAAACCCGCCGCAGCCGGGCGCCCAGTCGCGCTCGCCCCCGTTCTACAGGATAACAACCATGACCATCCAAGCCGTCATCTTTGACATCGGCAATGTTTTGATCGAATGGCAACCCGAGCGCTATTATGACCGTGTGGTTGGCGAAGAGCGCCGCAAGGCTATGTTCGCCGCCGTGGATCTGCACGGCATGAACGATAAGGTGGATCGCGGCGCAGATTTCCGCGACACCATCTATATAACCGCCGAGCAATATCCCGAGTTCCGCGCGGAAATCCGCATGTGGCACGACGATTGGCTTGAGTTGGCCAAGCCTGCCATCCCACACTCTGTGCGGCTGCTGCGCACCCTTCGTGCGAAAGGGATCAAAGTTCTGGCTTTGACCAATTTCGGTATTGGCACATGGGACATCGCGACCCCGGTCTACGACTTCCTGAATGAATTCGACCATGCCTATGTCTCGGGGCATATGGCGGTGATCAAACCCGACGCCACAATTTATCAGATGCTGGAAGACCATTCGGGCCTGTCCGGTGAGCAATTGATTTTTGCAGATGACCGCATCGACAATATCGACGCCGCGCGCGCACGTGGTTGGCATACGCACCACTTTAAAGGGCCGCAGGGCTGGGCCGATTGTCTGGTGTCGCATGGGCTTTTGACGGCGGAGGAGGCCGCATGACCACTTTCATTCCTTTTGAAGAGGGCGAAAAACACCTCGACTGGATCGCACTGACCGATGCCTTTGAGGCCGGGCACAAGCTCGCCAAAGCCGAGATTGCCGATACCTTTTTGTATCGTGACAAAGACACACTGCTGAACCGTTCGGCCTGGATCACCGGTCTGGGTCTGGCAGTCAAAGCCGCCTCAGTCTTTCCTGGCAATCCGGCCAAAGGTGTGCCGATGATCCACGGCGCGGTGAACCTGTTTGACGACGCGACAGGGGATCTGGACGCAGTGCTGGATTTCCATCTGGTGACCAAATGGAAAACCGCTGGTGACAGCCTGCTGGGCGCACGCAAACTGGCCCGCCCGGACAGCCACAGTATCCTGATCCTTGGTGCCGGCACGGTTGGGCGCAATCTGCATCAGGCCTATAGTGCGCTCTTCCCCGACGCGCAGTTTTCACTCTGGAACCGCACTGCCGCGACCGGCGAAAAAATGGCTGATGATCTGGGTATCTCTTGGGCGCCCGATCTTGAGACCGCCATGGGTGACGCAGACATCATCACCTCGGCCACCATGTCGACCGAGCCTTTTATTCGCGGCGACTGGCTGCAACCCGGCACCCACCTTGATATGATCGGGGCCTATCGTCCCGACATGCGCGAGGCCGATGATGTGGCCCTGCAACGCGCTCGGGTCTTTGTCGACAGCTTTGACACCACTATCGATCATATTGGTGAGCTGAAAATCCCACTGGCCAGTGGCGCGATCACCCGTGCCGATGTCTTGGCAGACTTCTATTCGATGGAGGCGATGACCCGTCAGAGCGATGAGGAGATCACGCTCTTCAAAAACGGCGGCGGCGCGCATCTGGATCTGATGACAAGCCGCTATATCCTCGACAGCTGGAACGCCAAATGATCGGGGGGGTGCTGGCGCTTGGTCTGACCGGACTTGTCTCTTGGCCCTTGGTGTGTGAACTGCGCCGCACCCCACTTTCCAATGCCCTGCGCGACACTGCACCGGGCCAATTTGCTGATCTGACACGCGGCAGAACCCATTATCAATGGTTTGGACCCGAAGACGGGGACGTCCTTGTTTGCGTCCATGGTCTCACCACCCCCTCCTTTGTCTGGGGTGGTTTGATCCCCGATCTCGTTGCCATGGGTTATCGTGTGCTCACCTATGATCACTACGGTCGCGGGTTTTCAGACCGACCAAGGGGCCTTCAGGACAACGCGTTTTTCACGGGGCATCTCACTGAGCTGCTCGACCATCTGGAGATAGGCGATGACATCACACTGATGGGCTATTCCATGGGGGGATCGGTGTCGGCGACCTGGGCCGCGGATAATCCCGACCGTCTTCGTCAATTGATCTTGCTGGCACCCGCTGGGATGGGACATGATTTGGGCCGCACCGCAGAGCTGGTTGCGCGTTTTCCCATTCTGGGCGACTGGGTGTTTCATATGGCTTATCCAAAACAATTCCGCGAGGGTGTCGCGCGCGAACGCGGGCTGCCCAGTGCCATTCCGGATATCTATGATCTCCAATTGCAAGAGCTTCACCGCCGCGGATTTCTGCGCGCAGTTCTTTCGTCCCTTCGTGGCATGCTGTCACAACAGCTACGGCGCGAACATCAGGTTGTGCATCAATCCAAAGTTCCGGTCACTGCCATTTGGGGGGCCGATGACACGGTTATCCCGATCGGGTGCAAAACCACACTTGAGCAGTGGAATCCTCGCTCAGAACAGGCCGTGATCGCCGGCGCTGGCCACGGTCTGGCCTACACCCATGTCAACGATGTGATTTCGGCCATCAAAGACCGGCGAGAGTGATAAAGCTCAGGCGGCGGCTGGAACCACGGTTTTGCGGGGTTCGCGGATTGGCAAATGGACCAAAGCGCTAAACGCTCCGACACCCACGCCGATCCACCACACAAAGGTGTAGTCACCATAGGTGTCATACATGCGCCCGCCCAGCCAGACACCGAGGAATCCGCCGATCTGGTGGCTGAAGAACACAATACCATACAGGGTGCCCATATAACGCAGCCCATAGAGATGCGCGATCAGCCCTGAGGTCAGCGGCACAGTCGCCAGCCACAAAGCCCCCATCACCGCCGAGAAGATCACCACCGACAGAGGTGTGATCGGCAGCAAAATGAAGGCCGCGGCAACAATGGTTCTCGCCGTATAGATCCCGGCCAACAAGTACTTCTTGGGCAAACGATTACCCAACCATCCGGCGGTCAGAGTTCCCATGATGTTGAAGAAGCCGATCAGAGAAATCGAAATCGCACCAAGGGATGATGTGGTGGTAATGCCAATGGAATGCAGCACACCGCCTGCCAAAATTGGACCACACATCTCAGTCACGAAAGCCGGAAAGTGCGCGGTGATAAAGGCAAGCTGATAACCACAGCTGAAAAAACCTAGGAAGATCAGGGCAAACGAAGGGTCACGCATGGCTTTACCAAGGATATCCCCCATGCTTTCCTGAAGCTCAACCTTTGAAGCCGCAGGGGCGCGCATCATCGGCAACACCATAAGAACAAGCAAGATGATCGCTGCGAACAGCAAGAACACCTGTTGCCAAGGCATCATTCCCAACAACAATTCAGCTGCTGGAGCACCAAAAATTTGTCCGGCGCTCCCGGCTGCTGTGGCGATGGCCAGGCTCATCGAACGGTGCTCGTCGCTCGACGCGCGGCCAACAACGGCAAGGATCACCCCAAACCCGGTACCTGCGATGCCAAAGCCCACCAGAATTTCATACAGCTGGTGCTCAATTGGTGTCACCGCGCCGCTGCTGAGAACCAGACCAGCTGCATAGGTCACAGCGCCCATGATAATGGCTTTGCGATCTCCGATTTTCTCGGCGATCGCACCAAAAATAGGCTGTCCAATACCCCAGGCCAAATTCTGAATTGCAATGGCAAGGCTGAACTCGGCACGCGGCCAGCCGAATTCAGAGGCAACAGGGATCTGAAAGACGCCAAAGCTCGCCCGGATGGCGAATGACACCAAAATCACCAAACATCCGGCGATCAGCACCGGGGTCATCAAAGGGGTACGGCTGGACATGAGGGTCTCCTGTTGAAGTCGCAACATACGCCTCTCGTCAACAGGGTCAAATCGACGATTGTGACATGACAGTTCAGGAAATTTGATGTGAACCAATTTCGACAGAAGCCCTACACAAATCGGAAACGACACGGTAGTCGAGACATATGCAAAGCCTGCACGAGATATATGAGGCCCGTGTTGCCTCGGGTCAGCTCAAGCGCGATGACGCGCAACTCGCGGCCCTGCCCGAATTGGAACGAATCCGCGCCGATCTTGCCAAGCCGGTTAAGCGAGGCTTTTTTCGCAAAGCTCCAGAACCCCCAAAAGGGCTTTACCTCTGGGGCGGTGTCGGGCGCGGCAAATCCATGTTGATGGATCTCTTTGTAGACGCGCTTTCGGTGCCTGCCCGACGCGTGCATTTCCACGCCTTCATGCAGGAAATTCACACCGACATGCACCGTTTGCGCAGCGAAGGTGTCGAAGACCCCATCAAACCTGTGGCCAAGGCTGTGTCAGATGCAGTGCGTGTTCTGGCTTTTGACGAAATGCAGATCACCGACATCACCGATGCGATGATTGTTGGCCGGCTGTTTGAGCAGCTGTTTGAGGCAGGCTGTGTCGTGGTCACCACCTCAAACCGTGTTCCGGGCGACCTCTACAAAGATGGGCTCAACCGCCAGCTATTTGTCCCGTTCATCGGATTGCTGAAAGACAAATTGGTGGTGAAAGAGCTGGCTTCTGAAAAAGACCACCGCCAAGACCGCCTTCAGGGCGCGCAAGTTTACTTTGCACCAGCCAATGCCGAGGCGCGAAGCCAGATCGATGGATTGTGGCAAGAGCTGACGCACGGTTTAGAAGAACCCTTGGTTCTGCATGTCAAAACGCGCGAAGTTGAACTTCCGCGCTATCATAATGGTGTGGCCCGCGCGACGTTCTTTGATCTGTGCGGCAAGATGCTTGGACCGGCGGATTACCTAAAGCTCGCGGAAACCGTTCGGGTGTTGATCATTGAAGATGTGCCCCAGCTGGGACGCAGCAATTTCAACGAAGCCAAACGGTTCGTCACCCTGATTGACGCGCTCTACGAGGCAAAAGTGCGATTGATCGCCTCCGCCGCGGCACAACCCGAAATGCTCTATGTTGAAGGTTCAGGTAGTTTTGAGTTTGAGCGCACGGCAAGCCGACTGCGCGAAATGCAGGATGCCGACTGGGGTATGGAAGACTGACAAAAAAAGGGGGCACATTGGCCCCCAAGATGCTCGATGCAGTGTCTTCGCCTGCTCAGTTCAGATCAGGAATGCGCAGTGTCATTCCCGCCTGTAAATCGGAGGGATGAGGCAAAATATCTTTGTTCGCCTCAAGAATTTGCAGGTAGCCAACTGTAGTACCGTAGAACCGGAAAGAGATCCCCGGTAGGCTATCCCCTTGCTTCACGTCGTAGGTGCGCGTCGCAACGGCGGTTTTTACGGGCTCAGGCGCCGCGACAGCCCCACCTTTCGGTTTCTGCAACTCCTGCACGATGCCCAAGCTCATCGCGCGCAGCGCTTTCATAACCTCGTCGTCGGTGTCATCGACCCCCAAAGTGGCCTCTGTAACGGGGGGCTCTTGTTTTGGCTCTGGCTTCACCTGCGTCGCCGCGGCCAATGCCGCCACAATGGCGTTCTGATCCACGGTGTTTGATACGGGTGTCGGCGGTACAGCTTCTGCCGGCGCGGGGGCCACAGCAACCTCTTCGACCGGTGTCACCTCGACCTGCACCGGTTCAGTCTGCGCCAAAGCGGGCTGTGTCAGGGCCGGTTGCAACGTCAGGATGGAGGGTTCAGACCGGCTTACCTGCTGAATTTCATTATCCGTTGGCGTGATCGGCCCACCCATGCTCCAAAGCACCGCAAAGCCCGCGGTCACCAGTCCCAATGTCAAACCAATAAGTCGTATCATACGCACCCCCAGATACGGAGGACGGCCACCGCAAAAGCGGGATCTCGCAATGTCATAAGTTGTCCCCCACACATTGGACCGGTGACAGCCAATCCAAAGTTGTAGCGACTATAGGCGAATCACCCGACTCACGTCAACATTTCGTGGTATCTCTGCGTCTGCAACATGGATATCGAAACAGTCACAAACAGCGGTAGCTATCGGCGTGGTAACACCAAGGCCTGCCCGGGGCGCAGGTCATCAGGACGATTTAGGATCGATTGATTGGCCGCGAAAAGAGGTCCGGTCATGTTCACATCGCCATAAATCGCCTCGGCAATCGACACGAGACTATCTCCGCTTTGGACAATATAGACAGACGGGACTGCCGCGACCTGCGCAGGCGCCGGTGCGACAGCGCCTTCATCCAGCGAACGTTTGACAATGGTGTGCAGCAAGCTTCCGGGTTGTCCGGGTGCGCTGTCTTTACCGGTTGCATGATTGAGGTTCGACAAGGTGTCCCAGGTCATCTTGCGCAATGCCTGATCGTCCATGTCGCCCTGAGGTACAACAACCGGTACTGGCGGTGTATGCTGCTGGGTCAGGGCGGGCTGCAACAACAGCCCCGGAACAGGGAGGTCATCCGCCTCAAGAGCAGGTTCGGCACGGGTGACTACTGGATCTGGAAGAGGGGCCAGCTCTGCGCGACGTGACCCCGGTTGAAACACCAAAAGCGCAGCTGTGACACCAACGAAGGCCACCGCCAAAAGGATCATTCTGATCATGACTACCTCCTACCCACCGGACGCGGTGCTCAGGCCAAGCCCCGTCCAACTCTGAACACCACCACGATAATACTTTAGCTTTGTTGCCGGATACCCAGCAGCCAGAAGGCTCCGCACCGCCTCTGCGGCACCGCCATCATCCGCGCCTGATCCAAACAACACGAGATCAAAGGCATTCGAAAAATCACCATTGCGCACGCCCAGCGCACGCAACAGGTCATCACGATAGGGATTTCCCGGACGCAACGTCGCTTCGGGCACGTTCACTGCGCCCGGAATGGTGCCCGCTGAAAACCCTTCGGGCAAACGCGCATCGATCAAAAGCCCCGCGCCCTGCGACACAAAGAGCTCCAGAAAATCCATAATCTCAAGCTCGCCAATTGTGCCAACACCTGACGCAGCCTGCATCGGTTGAACACACGCAGGTGGGCAGGAGGCACCAGACCTTTCAATGGTCACCGTTGTGCTATTGAGCTGAAACTGAAAGGTATCACGGGTGTCAGAGATACGGCTTTGCTGGGCGCTGACAGGCAGCGCCATCGCAAACACAACGGTTGCGGCTAGATGAAGAGCCCTGCTCATCTGCTCGTATCCTCGGGGCGGCACATTGGCCGATGATTGTTATCCTTACTTCAAAATATAGGGCACCACAGGCGAATCAGTCAATATGCAGGGGGAAGCACCAAGACGCTTTACCCCCCAAATAGATCACGATTTCAGGCGTTTTCCCGCAGGATATGACCCGCAAGATACAAGGAGCCACAAATCAAAACCCGCGCCTCAGGGTCGCTTGCCACAATCTGCGCAAGCGCCGTTGCGACATCTCCAGCGGTTCGCGCGGTGTGGCCACACTCAGATGCCATCTTTGCGGTCTCGTCTGCAGGCAAGGTGTTGATCTCGTCCGGGATCGACACTGCTGTCAGGCTCTGGGCTTGCTCGGCCAGCGGGCGCAAAAATCCTGAGGCATCTTTTGTATTGAGCATCCCACAGATGAGATGCGTCGGGCGGCTGGGCAGTTTGGCAAGATGGTCGGCCAGGGCCTGACCTGCGGCCGGATTATGCCCGCCATCCAGCCATAGCTCAGCTTCGGGAGCACGCGCCTGCAGACTGTGATCTGTCAAACGTTGCATCCGGGCGGGCCAGGTGGCATCCGTCATGGCGCCTTCATAGGCCGCGTCACCCATCTTCAGATAGCGCAGCGCCGCCAGCGTCGCGCCCGCATTCTGAATCTGATGCGCCCCGGGAAGGCTTGGCAGAGGCAGATCCAGCAACCCAGTTTCATCCTGAAACACAAGGCGGCCACGCTCTTCCCAGACATGCCAGTGCTGCCCATAGGCAATAAGGGGCGCGCCGAGCGCTGCGGCACGGGCCTCGATCACCTCCATAGCCTCTTCGGGCTGGGGGCCGACCACACAGGGAACACCACGCTTGATGATCCCAGCTTTTTCAGCAGCGATCTTGGCGATCGTGTCGCCGAGGAATTGTTCGTGATCGAGAGAAATAGGCGTGATGATGGTCATCGCAGGCTGTTCAACCACATTGGTTGCATCCAGCCGCCCGCCCAAACCGGTCTCTAACAGGGTGAAGTCCGCCGGAGTGCGCGCCATTGCAAGAAGGCCCGCACAGGTGGTGATTTCGAAATAGGTGATGTCGACACCACCATTTTTCTCATAACACTCATCCAGTACGGCAGTCAGCGCCTCTTCCGAGATCAGTTCCCCCGCCAGACGGATGCGTTCGTGAAAACGAGCGAGATGCGGTGAGGTATAGGCGTGTACCTGTTTACCCGCCGCCTCAAGACCCGCGCGGAGCATAGCTTGGGTTGAGCCTTTGCCGTTTGTACCCGCCAGATGAATCACCGGTGGAAGCTTTTTCTCCGGGTGATCCAGTGCCTCAAGCAACCGCCACACCCGATCCAAGACCAGATCAATAATCTTTGGGTGCAAGGCCATCATACGGGCCAGAATAGCATCGGAATTGGCAGAGGCTGATTGGGTCATGACGCTCACATCAAAAGCAATATCGCGCTGATACCTATCCGGTGTTCACCGGACAGGCACAGCAGTTTGCGACGATTCGAGAACGGCTCCCGAAGATTACTCTTCGGCGGCCTTTTGGGGCGCTTCTAGCGCCGCATCTTCTGGTCCGGGAGCCGGCAGATCACCCCAGGTTGGTGGGGTATCTTTCATCAGCATCCGAATGATCGTGATCAGCTCTTTGCGCATCTCACGGCGATCGGTCACACGATCCAACATCCCGTGGTCCAACAGATACTCGGCGCGCTGGAACCCTTCGGGAAGCTTTTCGCGGATGGTTTGCTCAATAACACGCGGCCCCGCAAAACAGATCAATGCATTGGGCTCTGCGATATGGACATCGCCCAGCATCGCATAGGAGGCCGTCACCCCGCCGGTTGTGGGATGGGTCAGAACAACGATATAGGGCAGGCCTGCTTCTTTCAGCATCTGCACCGCGACAGTTGTGCGCGGCATCTGCATCAGCGACAGGATACCTTCCTGCATACGGGCGCCACCCGCGGCAGAGAACAAGACCAGCGGACGACCAAGGCGCACAGCCTCTTCGGCGGCGGCAATAATCGCATTGCCAACATACATCCCCATGGAGCCACCCATGAACGAAAAGTCCTGCGCAGCCGCCACAATCGGTGTCCGACCGATCTGGCCAGTGGCGACAAGCATCGCCTCTTTTTCCGCAGTTTTCTTCTGCGCGGCCTTCATCCGGTCGGGATATTTTTTCTGATCCCGGAACTGCAGCGGATCGGCAACCGGATCAGGAACTGTAACCTCGTTGAACACGCCGCCATCAAACAGCGCGAAAAAACGATCGCGGGGGGTGATGTGCATGTGATGGCCGCAACTGCTGCAGACATTCTGATTGTCGCTGAGTTCGCGATGAAACAGCATTGTTCCGCATTCATCGCATTTGGTCCAGAGATTGTCCGGCACTTCGCGACGCGAAAAAATCGAGTTAATGCGAGGGCGGACGTAGTTTGTGATCCAGTTCATTCGAGCAACCGCGCTGTTTTAGGGCTTGGGGTGACTTAAGCCCGCTGCGACAGAATTGCAATCAAAGCCTCAACGCAACCCGTGCCGCAAGCCAACTAACTGCGATCAGCATCAGATCAAGCGGCAGGAGCCCACGCAGGGCAGAGGTGTCCGAGGGATCAAACGGGTAGATCCAAAGTGCCAGCCCCGACATGTCCCCTTGGATCGAAGTGACCGCGATGGCCATGAAGTTGTTTACCAGATGTAGGGCAATCGCAGGCCCAAGTGTCCCACTCCGCGCCGTCAAATCCGCGGCGGCCAGACCAAAGACAAAGGACCAAACTGTCACCAGCCAGGCATTTGCGCCGTAATACTCAGGCGCATAGTGCCCCACTGCAAACAAAGCTGAGGGAACCGTAAGCCAAATCAGAGGATGGGAAAATCGCGCTGCCATCTGCGACTGCAGATACCCCCGAAACAGAACTTCTTCCGCTCCGGTCTGCAAAAGCAGCGCGGCAAAGGTCAGAGGAAGAAGAAAAACCCAAGGCCTGAGATCATGCCCAGCTTCAAATTCAACATGTTCCCCCGATGGAAGAACAAAGACGATTATCTGCAATAAAGCCAGAGCCTTAAGAACTGTCCAAAATTGCCAAACCGCCAAACGGCGCGGGCCAAACAGGCTTGATGCCCGCCTTTTCTGGATCAGTTCAGCCGCCAGCATGGCGCCTGCACCGAGGCAACCCATCAAGACCAAAAGCGCGATCACACCCGAAGGCGACGCCCCCAACTCAACTGAAACAGCAAGACGCGTATAGCCCTCTTCCGACATCACCAGCGACGCCAGCGCAGACAAGCCGCGCACCAACAACATCGCCAACATCCAGGCCGTCACAAGACCAACGACCAAGCGCCATAGCTCAGGCCGCTTGCGCCCCGGGGCGACAATCAATTCGTGCGGCGCATAGCGCATTGGCAATCTCCTGTGGTTCGCGCATCAAAAGCGCCACTCTTTGTGCATGTCAATCCACCATCCATTGACGCCCGGATCGCAACTGCTAGTCAGAGCACCATGGTCGAGATCTTTTTAAAAACCCTTCCCTTTTTCGGGCTTATTGCCTTGGGCTTTGGTGCAACCAAAACCCGTTTCTTCAGCGAAGAAGCCACAGGGTATCTCACAAAGTTTGTGTTCTATTTTGCCTTGTCCGCGATGCTGTTTCGCTTTTCCGCCAATCTAAGCCTGTCTGAAATCTTCGATCCTCGGCTGGCGGCGGGATATTTGTGGGGCACAACCTTTGTCTGGGGCATCGCCATGGCCGTGGCCTTTTGGCGGCGGTTGGATATAGAAACAGCCACCATCGAGGCGCAGGTGGCTGTGATCGGCAACACCGGATTTTTGGGTGTTCCTATGCTTGTGCTGCTGTTGGGCCCCGAGGCCATTGGCCCGGTCATTTTGGCTTTGGTCATCGATCTTGTGGTGTTTTCGTCTTTGCTGGTGATCTTGATCACCGCCTCGCGACAGGGACGCCCCAACCTTGCGATGATCAAAACCGTCACGCTGGGATTGCTGAAGAATCCCATGATCGTCTCAATTTCTGCGGGCCTGCTTTGGTCGGCAACGGCGCTCCCCTTGCCCACGCCCGTCAACGCCTTTCTGGAATTGCTCGGCAACGCTGCCACACCGGGCGCATTGTTCGCCATCGGAGCCTCATTGGCCGGAAAATCCGCCGAACGGATCGAGATTGCGGCCTGGCTCAGCTTTGCCAAACTATTCCTGCACCCGCTGGCCGTGGCCTTCGCCATGTTTTGGGTGTTCAAAGCCGCACCTTATGGAGCCTCAGTGATGATTTCCGCAGCCGCGCTTCCGGTTGCGGGGAATGTTTTTATCCTTGCCCAACATTACGGCGTCGCCCCCCAACGGGTGTCGGCCTCAATCCTGATCTCAACAGTTGTCAGCATCGTCACCGTGAGTGTGGTCATCGCCTTGGTTCAGGCCTAAACGCAAAACGGCGACCCAAGAGCCGCCGTTCTAAGCCTGAGCAAAATTCCGGGTATCAGAATTCTACAACCGCGCGGATCGATTTGCCTTCATGCATCAGATCGAAACCGTGGTTGATCTCATCCAAGGTCAGCTTGTGCGTGATCATGTCATCGATTTCAATTTTGCCGTCCATGTACCAATCGACAAATTTGGGCACATCGGTCCGACCTTTTGCGCCGCCAAATGCGGTGCCTTTCCAGACGCGACCGGTCACCAGCTGGAACGGACGGGTCGAGATTTCGGCGCCCGCCGGAGCCACGCCGATGATCACCGACACACCCCAACCACGGTGTGAACACTCAAGCGCATCGCGCATCACCTGCACGTTGCCGGTGGCGTCAAACGAATAGTCTACGCCGCCAAACTGATCTTTTTCGGTCTTGGTCAGTTCAATGATCGCCTCAGTCACCGATTGGCCCTCAGGCAGCTTCGATGGATTCACAAAGTGGGTCATGCCGAATTTCTTCGCCATTTCCGCTTTGTCATCGTTCAGATCAACGCCGATGATCATATCGGCGCCTGCCATACGCAGGCCTTGGATCACATTGAGGCCAATGCCACCCAGACCGAAAACAGCTGCAGAAGAGCCGATCTCAACGCCAGCTGTGTTGATCACCGCGCCAATGCCCGTGGTCACACCACAGCCGATGTAACAGATTTTGTCGAAGGGGGCGTCATCACGCACCTTTGCCAAAGCGATTTCTGGGAGAACCGTGTGGTTCGCAAAGGTCGAGCAGCCCATGTAGTGGTAGATCGGGGTGCCATCGAGCATCGAAAAACGTGTGGTACCGTCAGGCATCAGGCCTTGGCCCTGGGTGCCACGGATAGCGGTACAGAGGTTGGTTTTGCCCGACAGGCAAGCGTGGCACTCACGACATTCCGGCGTGTAAAGCGGGATGACGTGATCGCCTGGCTTCAGCGTCGTGACACCTTCACCGACTTCAAGCACAACACCTGCGCCCTCATGGCCCAGAATAGAGGGAAACAGTCCCTCAGGGTCGGCGCCCGAACGGGTAAATTCATCGGTGTGGCACAGGCCAGTGGCCTTGATTTCCACCAGAACCTCTCCCGCTTTGGGGCCTTCTAGGTTCACTTCCATGATCTCAAGTGGTTTGCCGGCCTCTAGGGCAACGGCGGCACGGGTGCGCATGGCTCTCTCCCTGATAATTGTCTGCAGAGACACTGCGTAAATTCCAATATCCACGCAAGTCTTATGCCCCTGTTGAGCCTTTCTTCACGAGGACGCAATAGCCTCTGCGACATCACCTGCAGAATGTTAGGAACAGATTTTGTCAATTGATTTCATGCCTATTGTGGCCCCTTCCGTGCCTTTGGCCCCCACTCCTGTCGCCTCTAAACCCAATGATGTCGCAAAGCCGCTCTTCATACAGGTGTATGAGGACGCAGGGCGGCCAAAACAGGCCCCCACACACGCACCAGAGGGGCAAACAGAGACGTTGCCGAATGGTGACACTAAGTCAAAACATGAGAAACTCCTCGAAATGATCGACGATCAACGTAAGTTGATTGGTCACCTCAAAGACAAACTCGACAAGATGAAGCAGCAGTTGGCGGCGGCCCGCGCCCAGCTGAAACATGCAGACGGTGAGGAAGCCCAGCGTCTCATGGGGGTGATTCAATCACTGTCCGACGCGATCACCCGCCTTCAGCAAGAAATTATTCAAGTTCAGGCAGGCATTGACGCCAATTCCATGGCCGAGCGAGCATTGGAAAATCCGGAATTCATGTCTGAGAAGGAAAAAAAGGATGAATCGGCTTAACCGCCGGTTCATCACCTCGGAAGAAAAAGTGGCGTAGTTCCAGAGGCAAAGCCCGAATTCGTTAAAATTCAACGCCAATACGTTTCAAAGCCCCTCGGATATTCACGGTACTATCAACCGCTCCATAACCCGTGACTTCGTACCAAATCCCCAGTTTCGCACAAAAATTGGGGATCGCGATGTTACGTTCACTTTACCGCCTTGGGGCGGCTCTTAACCTGTGTCTAATTGTTGGCGCATGCGCTGCAACACCGCAACAGACCTTCACAGCAGTCAAACCGGCGGAGACAGTATCCCGCCGGGATAACTCGCAATATCATTGGGTTGGCACGCCACCAGTCCAACACCGCATGGACACCGTGGGGTTGGGTTTGGCTGATCTAGGGGACGCCGGGTCAACGGCGGCGGCTTTGGCAAATGGAGCAACTGAGCTCAACCCCGCGCTCGCCGCCACCGGAGGAGCGGCGCCCCTCGTGGCCCTCCCCCTGAAATACGCTGTCAAACGCGGGATGGTCGCCAGCGGCGCCACACCTGCACGCGCCAACCTTTCGGTCGGCACTGGCGGCATGGTTGGAACCTGCGCAAACATTGCGGGTCTGGCCGGGGTACATCCGGTTGCCGCTGTGGCTGTTGGTGTCACCTGTGGGGCCATCTACAACAACAAAAAGCGCAAAGCTTATGAGCAGGCCACCAACCGCACAGTCGACGGTCGGCCATTGCGCTGATCTGTCTTCCACGGCGCCGCAGGTCGGTGCCGTGGACACCTGCGGGCTGACCTGCGCCGGGCATTACCCGGGGCATTCATGAGGTGCTAAGCGCACAGCCGTTGGCCAAGCGCTGGCAATCCTGAGGGCCACATGTCAAAACACGCGCAGACACCTCAACAGGAGCCGCCCACATGCAGATTGTCTCGCTCATCGCCAAACCCGGCCAACTCGATCCGGCCTTGGTGGACAACCTTCGCAACGCTTGGGGTGGCGGCATGGCGGTCTGGCTGTCACCGGACGAGGCAGCCGAGTTTCCGGTCGCAACGCGGCCGGACAACTTTGATCAGGTACGGGGCGATCTGGCCGATCACGCTGATATCAACATGGTTCCAGCCGAAAGCCGACGCAAAAGAATGCTTCTCGCAGACATGGACAGCACCATGATCCAACAGGAATGCATTGATGAGCTGGCGGAAGAGGCGGGTGTCGGAGATCGCGTCAAAGACATCACGGCACGGGCTATGAACGGAGAACTCGATTTTGATGGTGCGCTGACAGAACGCGTGTCTCTGCTCAAAGATCTGCCCGAAGACACAATTGATCAGGTGATGCAGACACGCATTACACTCATGCCCGGAGGCCCTGCACTTTTGGCCACCATGAAAGCCTCCGGTGGGTATGCAGCGCTTGTCTCAGGTGGCTTTACCGCCTTCACGGCACGTGTCTCAACCCTCGTGGGGTTTGATGAGAACCGGGCCAATACTCTCATTACGAAAGACGGCAAATTGACCGGCGAAGTCGGGCACCCCATCCTAGGGCGAGAGGCCAAGGTGCAAGCGCTTGAAGAAATCACGACGCGTCTTGGTTTAGATGAGGCTGATGTCATTGCCGTCGGCGACGGAGCCAATGATCTGGGCATGCTGACCCGCGCCGGAATGGGTGTGGCGCTTCACGCGAAACCCAGTGTTCAGGCGCAGTGCCGCCTTCGCATCAACCACGGCGATCTAACGGCTCTGCTGTATCTTCAGGGGTATGCCAAAGCGGATTTCGCGTCTTAGGCCTATCAAAGGCTGGGATAATCCCAGCCCTTTTCTTCTTCGTGGATTAAGCCGCCAATTCGGGAGCGGGTCGAATTTCCCCCGTCACAAGGCCACGCCAGTTTTTAACGACCGGATTTAGAAAAGTTTTCACGTCTGGATGTGCAGCATCCAAAACACCAAGTCGCACCAAAATTGCCGCGATCGCACAGTTTGACGCCCGCGTTGTGCCATCGACAATTTTCAACGCCACCCCGAGCCCACGTCCAGGGATAATGGCGATGAAATACCCTTCAGCTCCGGTTTTGATGGCAACCGGCTCTTTTGCGGCACGCATCAACAGCGTACAGGCGCGGCCCTCTCCCGCCACCATATCAGGATGTGCGATCATCGACTCCATAAGCTGATGTGCTGCCAGAGATAGGCGATCCCCCCGACCGGATGCTGTGGCAAAAAAGGCCATGGCACGCGCCATGCCTTCCATCGTCGCGGCATAGTTGGGGGCAGAGCACCCATCGATCCCAAAGCCTGGACTTGTTTCCTGCGTCACTTCTTCAAAGGCATCTTTACAGGCAACCTGCACGGGGTGATCCGGATCTACATATTCCGGGCCTGCTCCAATATGTTTGCCCAGCGTCAAAAAACCCGCATGTTTGCCCGAGCAATTGTTGTGCACCTGACAGGGTGCCTCTTCGGCGCGGAGCATCTCTAGTTTGAGATCCCTATCACGGGTCACCTGAGCCCCACAGCGAAGATTGTTGTCAGTCATCCCGAGCTCAGCCAGCCAGGTGTTCACTTCCTCGACATGAGACGGCGCGCCTTCATGAGAGGCACAGGCCAAAGCCAACCGTTTCTGTGTCAGGCCAAACGCCTGTGCCGCACCAGAGGTCACCAATGGCAACCCCTGGATCATTTTCGCAGAACTACGCGGCATGACCACGGCCTTTGGGTCGCCCCAGGCCTCGACGATACCCTGCGCGTCACAGACCACCGCATGCCCGGCATGAAAGCTCTCTACAAACGGGCCACGTACAATCTCAACAAGGGATACAGGTGCGTTTGACATTCTTACCTCGATCTAAGCGATATTCTGCCAACAGGGCTTTTCCAGAATGGTTGTTTCAGGCTATTGTCCAGCCGTCGAGAGGAAAAGCCCCATACCGACGAACAAGGCCCAACAAAGACATAAGGGCCGGGACGGGGGCATGTATGAGGCAAGACAGCTGGAGGCTGCGGGAATGATTTCAGCATTTGGTCAATGGATCGGAGCGGGCGCAGTAGCGCTGATGCTGGGCACTGGAATGACCAGCGCACAGGAAGAAAGCACCAACCGAGTTGATGCAATGACCGATTGGTCTGTGTTCGAAGGCGACAGCCCCAAAGAGTGTTGGGCCGTCACCACGTTCAAAGAGAGCCTGAACACCGATGAAAGCGGCCGCCCCAAGGCGGTGTCGCGTGGAGAGATCCTGTTGATGGTCTTCTACCGTCCCGATGCCAAGGTCTCTGGCCAAATCGCCTTCACCGGGGGATATCCCTTTGCTCCAGGGTCAACTGTGTCTCTAAAAATCGGCGACAACAGTTTCGAACTTTATACTGAGGGCGAGTGGGCCTGGCCTGCCACACCACAGGATGATGGTCGCATTATCACATCGATGAAACGCGGCGCGAGCGCGGTTTTGACAGCACGTTCAGCCCGCGGCACCGTCACCAAAGACACGTTCTCCCTACTGGGTTTCACCGCAGCAACCGAGGATGCGGGCAAACGGTGTAGCAGCTAATTTATTGCCTCCGGTGGCGGGCGTAGGTTTGTAGGGCTCTAAAGCCCTTTATGCATACCGATAGATCAAAAATGTGGTCGATGTTATCTTGGCATCGACCTTTTTTAGTTCTGGCATATACAAAGACTTACGTTTTCCAGCGTTTGCCAGTCCCTGATGCGGGACTTGGGTAGGCGATCAACGACCGCCTCGCGCACGCGGCAGCAGACCGGTAGCCCCCGTTGAAACCAGCAAGGTCCCGCTGACACAAGCCGACCAGTTCGGGTGACTTGGTTAGCAATTCCATGAGGGTCAAAACCTTTGTGTATCGTCTTCCATCGGCTGATAAACCACTGGGTAAATCACAGCCTAAATACCACTCAGGAACATTAATCCGCCGCGTAAGTTAGACGGGTATAAAGATCATGATTTTCTCGAAAATCAGCACCCAACCTCACTCGGCCCGAATATAGAACACGTAATAAGACATGTACCGATTTTCCAACGGCAAAGTTGGCTGACTTGTATCTCATATCAACCTGCCTAGCTTCCGCAATTTGCGCAAGATGGCCGATCTCTACTCCCAAAGCTCCCGCAAGAGTGATAGCCAAACATCCCCTAATGAGAGAATGATCTATATCCGACTTTATCCAAGCAAAAGACTGCTGAATTTCACCAGTATCAAGCGCAATAACATGGGCCTCGCACCTTGCTGGTGAGTTCAAGAAATCTACAAAAAGCTCTTCAATATTTTCCGGATACTTATCCCTTCGCGCTCCCAGAGCATCTTCAAAAAAAAGAGCTGGATCGCTTCGATATTTACCTGGATCAACAAAAACAATACTAAATATATCTTTTACTCCCAGGATGCGGGAAAGCGAAAGCTCAATATTTGTCAATCTCCTTACTTGGCGCAACTCATCAATCAATTCACCTAAGACTTCTCTTCCCATCTGATTGTCAGGAAAATCTGCAGCTCCCAATATTTCAACCACATACGCATCGCTTCTTTTCAAAACTGGTGTGGCACATGAGCCCATTTTATAATCGCACCCACCCCAGCTATGAAACGACAAACCTAATAGATCAGGGACGCTCACACCCAGTTGAAAGGCGGCATCCTCCAGCAATCGAACCTCGTCTTTGTTCAGAAGGGAGTCTCGTCTCTCCTCAGCCGAGCCCTCTACAAATGTCATCGTTGAGACGCAGATGAAGGTAAGTACCTGCAAAGAGCGCTGTAGCACACGAATTTTCCGGATCATTTTTCCTCAATGTCTGGATCAAACAACATCAGAGTATAAGGTTTCAGGGACTCAGCTTTAAACTCATCATAATTTCAATTTAAAATCAGAGTGATAATTTTCAAACAGGTTTCGTATTTTTTGCGCCAATTGCACGCCCACGTCGTTCAGATTTATGGCCATGAGGTCTTGGCCCACACTGTCTTCAGAACAGATACCAGCTTGTCCCCCCCTATGGCCTGATGTGAAGCCCCCTTTTGTCAACACGATCCAACTTGTCGAAGCGACCCATAGCCAACAGATGACGATTGCGGCGAGAGCAATTGCTGGGAGGAGACCCTTCGGGAAGTTGTCATCGCGGATTGCCACCCGACGAAAGTTCTCAAGCTTGGCCCAGCTTTTTAGAACTTCAAACGAGCTCTTGGCTGTCCTGTTGGGCTTAGCGGGTTTGTATGGAGCTACTGAGAGGGGGGAATATGGTTGCGGGAGTAGGATTTGAACCTACGACCTTCAGGTTATGAGCCTGACGAGCTACCTGGCTGCTCCATCCC